>Ga0208357_1000707_pt1 | contig 26012 bp, 23 predicted proteins | sample NGESurdeep092012_6_FD_184487 | JGI IMG/M metagenome (GOLD analysis project Ga0208357, IMG submission 184487) | Arctic peat soil microbial communities from Barrow, Alaska - NGEE Surface sample F52-2 deep-092012 (SPAdes) | ecosystem: Environmental > Terrestrial > Soil > Wetlands > Peat ...
ACTTCCACGAACAAGGTTTATGGAGGCATGGAAGAAACGGAGATTGTCGAGCGCAACGGACGTTACGAATACGCCGCGCTTCCCGACGGGGTTTCCGAAAAACAGCCGCTGGACTTTCATTCGCCCTACGGCTGCTCCAAAGGCGCCGCGGACCAATATGTCCGCGACTACTCCAGAATTTACGGGCTGGCCACCACCTGCTTCCGGCAGTCCTGCATCTACGGCTACCGGCAGTTTGGCGTGGAAGATCAAGGCTGGGTGGCCTGGTTCAGCATCGCCCACGCGCTGAAGCGGTCCATCACGATTTTTGGCGACGGCAAACAAACGCGCGATGTTCTGTTCATTGACGATTTGATTGATTCCTACTGTCTCGCCTGGAAGCGGCGCGAAAAAATCGTCGGCCAGGTCTATAATATCGGCGGCGGCCCGCAAAACCAGTTTTCGCTCAAACAACTCGTGCAACTGCTCGAACAAGAAAGCGGCCGCCCCGTGGCGCTCAATTTCAGCCAGCCCCGTCCGGGCGATCAAAAAGTGTTCGTGGCGGACATTCGCAAGGCGTATGCCGATTTCGGCTGGCGCCCCGTTTGTCCGGTCGAAGACGGCGTCCGGAAACTCAACCGATGGGTGAATGAAAACATCCAACTGCTCGGCAAACTTTTTCATTAGCCGGCTTTGATTGTGTTGCGAAACGGCTCCGGCAAATTATCCTTGTTCCGTTGAAAATCGGCCTGCTCCAGCTCAATTCGACCGTCGGCGCTTTCGCGGCAAACCGCGAAATGCTTGTCGCCAGCTACAAAAAAGCCTGCGTGCTCGGCGCGGAATTCGTTCTCGCGCCCGAATTGTTTCTTTGCGGCTATCCGCCGCGCGATTTGCTTTTGCGCGATGATTTCATTGATGCCAATCTCGCCGCGCTGGATGAAACCTCGAAGAGCGCCGGCGCGATCCCGTTGTGCGTCGGGTTCGTTGACCGCAATTTCGAGAAGCCCGGGCGCGCGCTGCGAAATTCCGCCGCAGTTTTGCAGAACGGGAAAATCATCTGGCGCACGCACAAAAGCCTGCTGCCGACTTACGACGTTTTCGATGAAGACCGTTATTTCGAGCCGGCGAAAAAAACCGGGCCGTTCGTTTTCAACGGCAGGAAAATCGGCGTCACGATTTGCGAGGACATCTGGAATGACGAAGATTTCTGGCCGGAACGCATTTACCGCCGCGACCCGGTGAAGGAACTTATCGCACAGGGCGTGGAAATAATCCTGAACATCTCGGCGTCGCCCTGGCACGACGGCAAGGAACGCACGCGGCTGGAAATGCTCCAGCGTGTCGCTCGCGATGAAAATATTCCGCTCGCACAGGTCAACCTGGTCGGCGCGAATGACGAATTGATTTTTGACGGCCACAGCGTTGCGCTGGACGCTTGCGGAGAAGTTGTTGCACTCGGAAAAAGTTTTGAAGAGGACGTTTTGGTGGCGGAATTGAAATTTGGTAGGAGTCGAGGTGACGAGACTCAAATTAAAGAAAAATTAGAGACTCCTTACGTCGTCTCCTACGATTTTCCGCCGCGCGAGCAACAGATTTTTTCCGCGCTGTCGCTGGGCATCCGCGATTACGTCCGCAAATGCGGTTTCAAGTCGGTGATTCTCGGATTGTCCGGCGGCATTGATTCGGCGCTCGTGGCGGTTCTGGCCGCCGACGCGCTTGGCGCGGAAAATGTTCTCGGCGTGGCGATGCCCGCACGCTATTCGAGCAGCGGCAGTTTGGCGGACGCGGAATCGCTCGCGAAAAATCTGGGCATCCGTTATGAAATTTTGCCGATTGAACCGGTTTTCAATTCGGTTGAAAAACAGTTGGAAAAAGTTTTCGCCGGCACGAAGCCGGATGAGGCCGAGGAAAATGTGCAGTCGCGGCTGCGCGGCGTGACACTGATGGCGCTCTCGAACAAATTCGGCGCGCTCGTGCTGACGACCGGCAACAAATCGGAAATGGCCGTCGGCTATTGCACGCTTTACGGCGACATGGACGGCGCGCTGGCGCCCGTCGCGGATGTTTTCAAGACGGACATCTACAAAATCGCGCGCTGGGTGAACCGCGAACGCGAGATCATTCCGCAGAATTCCATCAGGAAACCGCCGAGCGCAGAGCTGCGCCCAAACCAGACCGATCAGGATTCATTGCCGCCTTACGGGACGCTCGACGCGATTCTCGATTTGTATGTCGTTAAAAATTTTGGCAAATTGGAGATTGTCGCGCGCGGTTTTAACGTCGACATCGTGAACGACGTGGTGAACAAAATCAATTTCAGCGAATACAAGCGGCGGCAGGCCGCGCCGGCGCTGAAAATTTCGCCGCGCGCCTTCGGCATGGGACGGCGAAATCCGATTGCACAGCGGTTTCGGTTGTAACAACTTAAGCAAAAGTAAAGGTAAGACGTTGCCCTACAGTATTCTCCTTTGCCAGCTTATTTTGAATATGCTAGGGTAAAATTGATGGTATCGGAATGCGCAAATCGAAATTAGTTTTCAAATCACCTGTCGGGGATATTCATCGCCATTATAGGGCCGGTTAAACTATAAACTATTATGACAAAGATATTCTGGCTTTTTGGACGTTCGGGCGCGGGCAAAACCACCCTTGCCAGACGTCTCCACGTTGCTTTGCAAGATCGAAAAATTCCCATATTTTATCTGGACGGCGATGATATGCGCGCCGGCCTCTGCTCGGATCTGGCCTTCAGCTCTGAATCCCGGCTGGAAAATCATCGCCGGATCGCGGAGGTTGCCAAACTCGCCGCCGGCCAGAACCTGAACGTCGTGGTTTCCACGATGGCGCCCGAGCACGGCCAGCGGGACATTGTCGCGCAGGTGCTGGAAAACCGGCTGGTCTGGATTTATGTTCATGCACCGCTGGATGTCTGCATCAAACGCGACCCGAAGGGACTTTACCATCGCGAGAAGGAGAGAAAACTGGGCAATCTTTTGAATTTTCCATTTGACACGCCCCGCCCGCCCGAACGGGAACACTACATAGACACCGTAGCCCAGAACGAGGAAGGTGCCGCGCAGTCCGTTCTCGAACTGGTCCAGGTTCATTTGAGCGACTTTGCCATTTGAAAATGACGCTGACAGGCTTTGGTTTTTGTTTTCTTGCCGCTTGGCGTTGCCTCATGTTTGCAGCATCCACTTAAATTAAATTTAAAATGGATTGATTTGCAAAGTGCATAATCCCACTGATTAAACATTTTTACTTGCAAAAAATTTAGATCGGCCTGAAATTGATTTGATGGTGGAACAATCAAGAACGCAGGCCTGCAATACAAATGCGAAAGCAGAATTATTTAACCCTCTTTTTGCAGTTGGAGTTTTTCGTTCCGGCACAACCTTGCTAAATTCCTTGCTAAACCAACATTCACAAATCGCAATGATGTATGAGTCTAATGTGTGGGATTACCCAAGCATACTTGTAAAACGACGATTCGCCGGAAACTGGCTCGAACGACAAGAATTTTTATACAAGACTCTCTCTGGCCATCATTTAATCTTTGGTGGCAGTATGCGCGGATTGGAAAACGTGCGAACACCATCGGAACTTTACAACACGTTCGGCAAACTCCATGATGCCGCTGTTTGGGGAGAGAAATCACCAGCGTATTGTTCAAGACTGCGTCAACTCGCAAGAATTTACCCGAAGAGTCCTTTTATTTTGATTTGGCGGCCCGGGATTGAGATTTACGAAAGTGTCGTTCATTTGGGCCGCAGGTCATCTTATTTTCGCAGGCGCGGTATGTTGAGTCGTCTGATTTTTTGCCAGGAACAGATGATTAGACAAAGCGTCGAAATTGAGCGTGCAGGGATTCGGGTTCATCATGTGACATATAGTCATTTAGTGAGCGACGCTGAAGCTGCTTGCCGTGATATTTGCACGTTTTTGGGGCTTGAATTCGATAAACGAATGCTTGATTTGAATAGTAAGGACTTGAGCAAAGTATGGAAATGGAATTATTCCGGTGATTTGGTTCCTAGTGCAATTAAACGTCGGCAATCTCCAGAAAAAGTTCTTGATCTGCGTATGCAACAAAGATTGCAACGTTTTCAAGTTCGCTGGAACCGGTTAAGCGGAAACCGGTTTAATATTCAAGAAAATCCCGCAGCCACGCGCGAGCCGTTTTTGCTGGAATTATTTTATTATAAAATGAACGGAAGATGTTTCCATGTTTTTGACAACATCAAACGGACGTTTTTGGAATTCCTGCCGTTAAGTTGGTTGCGAACTTATCGCCGAGGCAAAGTTTGGTTTGCAGCACAACAGATGGGGGCGTCATCCAATGGGACTTCGATTCGCCATGAATTTTCCAACAATACATTCACAATTTTGACAAGCTACCTGATTCTCGCCGTTGTTGCGCTCATTGACGTTTATACTCCCTCACAGGTGGCTCTTATGCCATTTTACATGATTCCCAGCGCGATTCTGGCATTGATTGTAAGCCGCCGTTGGGGAACCACTGCCGCAATTGTTTCTGCGCTAATTTGGTCGCTGATGAAAATGCTTGAACAACCGGAGTTGATTTCGCACTATTATCTACAGCTATGGAATTGTTTTATGCGATTTTCACTCCTCCAAGTAATGGTTGTTTTGCTGGATCGCATTCGTGTTGAAATTGATTCTACGGCTGATACTTGACGTTTGATTTTCGTCTCGGCATTTGCGCAATGCGTCATTGTCATTTCGCCTCTTCCATTAACTTAATGGATATTAATAATGCAACTTCTACGTTTCTAATTTTATGCAGTTTCCACTGTCAAATCTATGTTGAATCTTCGCCTGTTCGATCTATGCAGTTGAATTAGGTTATGACATTCTCCATCATCACACCCAGCTTCCGCAATTCCGGCTGGCTCAAGCTCTGCATTGCGTCCGTGGCCGACCAGCAGGGCGTCGAACTCGAACACATCGTGCAGGATTCGTGTTCGGACGACGGGACGCAGGACTGGCTCTCGCACGACCCGCGCGTGAAGGCGTTCATCGAAAAAGACACCGGGATGTATGACGCGGTGAATCGCGGCTATCGCCGCGCGACCGGCGACATCCTCGCCTATTTGAACTGCGACGAACAATACCTGCCCGGCGCGCTCGCGGCTGTTCGTGAATTTTTTGAAGCAAATCCAAAAATCGAAGTTGCGCTGGCCGGCAGCATTGTCACTGACGGCAACGGCAAATATATGTGCCACCGCCACGCGCTCATTCCGAACCGGCGATATGCGTGGCTCCGGTTTTCTGCCCTCACCGCTTCCATTTTCATCCGGCGCAAGATCATCCACGAGCGCGGCATTTTCTTCGACACCAGTTGGCGCATTCTCGGCGATGTGCTATGGGTGATGGCGATGATGCAGGCCGGGGTTCCGATGGCCGTATTCGACAATTTCACCTCCGTCTTCGCCGACACGGGCGGCAACCTGTGCCTGACCCCGGCCGCCATGCTGGAATCAGAAAGAAGTTTGGCCATTATTCCGCACTGGGTCAAAATGCTGAAGCCGTTCTGGATCGCACATCACCGGTTGCGCCGCATCGCAGCGGGACATTTCAACCTCCAGCCGATGAGCTATTCCATTTACACGATGCAAAGTCCCGAAAAGCGGGTGACATTCGACGTTCCTAAACCGACGGCGGTCTGGCGGAACCGGCTGTGAGGCGGTGAAAATTGAATTGCCTTTGCCCCGCTCGCAGGGCAGCTTCCACATTCCCGTGACGAAGAAAATTTCAGCCGCAGGCGTGCTGGGAATTTTCGCGAAGATTCCGGCATCGCCGGGCAAAAATTCATGAAACCAGAAACCGCGCCGCCCGCCGGCGCTGAACCTTTGAAACTGTTCAGCGTGGTGATGCCCGCGCGAGACGAGGAAGGTTCTCTGCCGGCAACCATCGAGCATTTGCACCTGGAACTTTCGCTGAACAGCGTGCCGCACGAAATCGTGGTGGTGGACGACGGCAGCAAGGACCGGACTTGGGAGGTCTTGCAACAGTTGCGGACGAAAATTCCCGCGCTGCGCCCAATCCAGAACACCGGCGACCACGGCTTTGGCTGCGCCGTCACGTTCGGCCTGCGCAATTGCACGGGCGACGCCGTGGTGATCATGATGGCCGACGAATCCGACGACGCGCGCGACGCCGTGCGCTACTGGAAGCTGCTGAACGAAGGCTGGGACTGCGTTTTCGGCAGCCGCTTCATCAAGGGCGGCGGCGTGATTGATTATCCGAAAATAAAGTTGTTCGTGAACCGTCTGGCGAATTTTTTTGTCCGCGTGATTTTCGGCATTCCGCTGAACGACACGACGAATGCGTTCAAGGCTTACCGGCGGACCGTGATTCAAGGTTGCGAGCCGCTCATCGCGCCGCATTTCAACATTACGGTGGAGATTCCACTCAAGGCCGTCGTGCGCGGCTATTCGTGGACGGTGATTCCGATCACCTGGCGCAACCGCCGCTTTGGCGAGGCCAAGCTGAAAATCAAGGAAATGGGCAGCCGCTATTTTTTCATCTGCGCGTATGTGTGGCTGGAAAAATATTTCAGCCGGGGCGATTACACAAAAAACAACAAGCTATGACCGCCAATCAACCGGAGGAACTGCGCCGCATTTACGACGCGCGTTTTAATAAAAACCTGGCATACCGTCAGCGGGTCTGGGGCGTGCTGGTCCGGGATTTTTTCCAGCATCAGGTTCCGCTTTCAGCCACGGTGCTGGACCTGGGCTGCGGCTACGGCAAATTTATCAACAACATCCGGTGCGGCAGCAAGCTGGCCATGGACTTGAACCCGGATGCGCTCCGGTTTCTGGCAAAGGACGTCCGTTTTCTACAACAGGACTGTTCGACCCGATGGCAATGTGCCGACCAGTCTTTGGATGTCATTTTTACCAGCAATTTTTTTGAACATCTTCCCGGCAAAGGAGCATTGAAGCTGACGCTGGACGAGGCGTTCCGCTGCCTGAAACCGGGCGGAAAACTGCTGGCCATGGGGCCGAACATCCGCTTTCTAGCCGGCGAATACTGGGATTTTTGGGATCATCACCTCGCGCTGTCCGACCGTTCGCTGGCGGAAGGGCTTGAAAACTGCGGTTTCACCATCGTGGAAAACCACGACCGCTTTCTGCCTTACACGATGGTGAGCCGGCGTGAGCAGCCGCTGTTCATGTTGTCGTTGTATCTCAAGCTCCGTCTGGCTTGGAAAATTTTTGGGCGGCAGTTCCTGATCATTGCCGCCAAAAAATGAGCATAGAAAATGTCCAATGTTAAGATAGATTACTGGAATGGTGACCGGCCCGCGAGCACCAGCTTTTATGGCGCATGAATTTTAATCGCATGAAATTAACTTCTGTCAACTTCTCTCTGTTCTTCGCGTTGCTGCTCGCCGGGCTGCTGCTGCCCTTCATGCTGACCAACGACAGCATCTGGATTGATGAAGGAGGCACGGCGATGTATGCGGCCCAACCTGATTTCCATTCCTGGTGGCATCATTTAGGACAAGATAACACCTCTGACAGTGAAATGCCTCTCACCATGTTTATGGCCTGGATTGCCGCCCCGGTTCTGGGCACAGCGGAATGGCAGATGCGCGCCGTCAATCTGCTTTGGGGCGCGCTGGCCATGGTCGGAATGTATCGCGTGGGACGCCGGATTCAAATGCCCTGGCTGCCACTGCTGCTGGCCATTCAACCTTATTTCTGGTTTTACATGAACGAAGCCCGGCCATACGCACTGCAAATCGCCTGCGGAACATGGCTGCTGGCGGCGTTTGTGGAATTTATTTTCGCCAAAGCCGCCGGGCAAACCTGGGCGTGGCTGCTCGCGGGATCGGTGTTTTTCCTTTTCTTGACCACCATGCTCGCGCCGGTCACGGTGGCAGCCGTGGTGTTGGCCGGGATTATTATTGCCTTTCTCAACCGATGGAAACCGGAGAGGAAGGCGCTGCTTGTTTTGCTCGCCGGAGCCGTTGCAAACCTGCCCGCCGCCATTTATTACCTGACTACCTTGCTCCGGGGAGCCAAAGGCTCGCAACTGTGGCATGTGGATTTGAAATTTTTTGGCTATGTGCTTTATGAATTTACCGGGATGACAGGGCTTGGACTGCCCACCGAAGAAATCCGGGAGCTGGCAAGGTCACCCCATATTGTCGCGGCGCTGGCCGCCCACTGGTGGGCCTTCGCCCTGCCAGTCTTTGGATTTGTGCTCGTGCTGGCGGTGATTTTTTTTGGATTGCGGCGTCCGCTTCGCTTTCCATCAAGGCTGCAAATCGGCTTGCTGATTATTTTGGGGCTGACGGCGGCTATCTTCGTGGCTGGAAGCCTGGCTTTGCAAAAGGCTTTTTGGGCGCGGCATTTTGCGCCCGTGTTTCCATTTTATGTGATCCTGCTCGGCATGGCCATGACCGGCGCGGCTGGTTCCAGCCGCCGGATCATCCGCGTGCTGCCGTTTTTGCTGTGCGGCCTGCTTATGTATTCCGATATGAACCTGCGCTTTGCCACGGCATGGCGCAAGGAAAACTATCGCGCAGCGGCCCAATTCGCACGGCAGTCTCTGGCGGAAAATAAATCCATCTGGTGGTTGGCTGCGCCCAATTGCGCCATCTATTATAAGCTTCAAACGGCGACAAACCTACCTGAACTGGGCAAGGTTTTTGCTCCGCTGGCCGGGTTCGGAAATGTGGACGGCCTGCCGTTGCCCGATGTCATCATTTATTCCAAGCCCGACATCAACGATCCCGGTCTGGCAGTTCATAACATCATCACGCAGAGTCATTATGGGGAGGCTATAGTTTTGAAGTCCTTCACCATCTGGACCAACGCCCCATAGCAGCCGCGCGCTAAAAAACCAACCGTCATGGAATCTCCTTGATGGTGTCGACGGACTCATCGTTTGCGGGACGGGATTTCGCCAGCGGTCGTCGGGGACATTTCTCCGCTCACGGATGAAAATTGTTCCGGCTACGAAAATTTATAGCTGGCTGGCACTTGCGCGAAAGAAACTTCCCACACCGGCTTGATTTTGCGGGCGCTGATTTTCTATTTGAGAGGAAGACATAATTAGTTTTATCCTCGACGCCGCAAGTTCTCTGCAATAAACTGGCCGCCACTTTGCACAAATACGCGCGGTGACATGAATTTGGACGCCACTAATCCGCCCGGCCAGAGAAGCCCGCTGGTTTCGATTGTCATTCCCATGCTCAACGAGCGCGACAGCTTGCGTCCGCTTTTTGACCGGGTCGCGCAAGCCATCAGGGAAACTCCGGTGGAATGGGAACTGGTTATCGTGGACGACGGCAGCACCGATGGCACACGCGATGTCCTTGCGGATGAACTGTCCCGGTTCCCACGCTGGCGGCTCGTTTTTTTGAGCCGGAATTTTGGCCAGCAACCCGCCTATCGCGCCGGCCTTGAAAATGCGCGCGGCGACGCCGTGATTTTTCTGGACGCAGATTTGCAAGATCCGCCGGAGTTGATCCCGCAACTGCTCGCCAAATGGCGTGAAGGTTTCAAAGTCGTCACTGGGTGCCGCACCAGCCGCGAAGAACACGGGTTGCGCCGCGTGCTGTTCGATTTATTCCACCAGTTTTTTCACCGCATGACAGGCCGTGTGATGCCGATAAACAGCGGGATGTTTTCGCTCGTGGACCGCGTCGTCGTCAACCAGTTGCTCGCGGCGCGCGAAACCAACCTGTTTCTGCCCGCGCTCAAGTGCTGGTATGGTTTTCCGCAAACCACCGTCAGCTACGCGCGCAAAGACCGCGCCGTCGGCGAACCCAAGCAATCTTTCGGCAAACTTTTTCGCTACGCGTTGGACGGCCTTTTGAGTTTCTCGGATTTGCCGCTGCAATGGATCGCTGTCGTCGGTGCCGTCATCTGCGTGTCCAGCTTCGGCTACGCGGGCATCCTGATCGTGGAAAAAATCCTGCAATTGTTCGGCTATCTGCCGGCGTTGCGTGTGCTGGGCTTCACCACGCTGGCGGTGTCCGTATTTTTCTTCGGCGGGCTCAACCTGCTTGCATTGGGTATCGTCGGACAATATCTCGCCCGTATTTATCGCGAAATTAAAGGCCGCCCGCTTTACATCGTCGAAAACATTTTGACCTCGGATGAACCCAGAAGAATACAATAATCTTGCCAGAGTTGAGCGCCACCACTGGTTCTACGCCGGCAAACGCGAAATTGTCCGCAATTGGATCAATCGCTGCCACCCGCCCAAGCCAACATATCTGCTCGCTGACTGCGGTGCAGGCACCGGTATTTTTGCGGACGAAATGCGTGCTGTGTGCAAAGTGATGGCGGTGGATGATTTTGAGGAGTCGCTCATATTACTGGAAGCCCGGCTGGGAAAGGACGCCGTGCTCAAAGGCAGTTGCACCGCACTGCCGCTGGCTGACGATTCGGTGGACGTTTTGACCGCGCTCGACGTGATTGAACACGTTCAGGACGACTGCGCCTCCGTGAAAGAATTTCTCCGCGTGCTGCGGCCGGGCGGGATTGCGGTGATCACAGTTCCCGCGCTGATGTCGCTTTGGAGTGATTGGGACGTGACCCTGCGGCATTATCGCCGTTACGATGCCCGGACGCTGCGGAAAACAATCCCGGCGCAATTTGATGTCCTGTATCTGAATTACATCAACGTGGCCGTGCTGCCGATGGTGTTTTTCGTCCGCAAATTCCGCGCATTCAAACAACGACTGGGATTCAAAATCAACTCGCGTTCTGAAGACCAGATTCCGCCGGAGTGGCTCAACCGCTTTTTACAATGGCAGTTCGTGTGGCTGGCCTGCCAGCAAACCGTCCGCTTTCCAGCGGGCGTCGGCCTGCTCGCCGTGTTGCGCAAAAAAACGACGATAGGGACAAGCACAGCCAGCTAGGACTAAAATTGAATTGCCACTTTGCCGCTCGTCGCGAAGTTTCCGCGCCAGCGCAAAGGATTTTTTCACGGACGGCCTTGCAATTACGCGTTAAAAAAATTTCGACACGGCCAAAAACCTCTTCTTCGCCGATGTTCGACAAGCAGAACGGTATCGGAAACCGGCAGTAATCCGAGAAAGGCTTGCCCTCAATCAATTCCGGTGCCGGATGCAGCGGCGCGAACCATTCGGGCAGTTGCATCCGCAGATTTCGCTGATGACACAGATTTTGGGAGGGTTTGAAAAATCGGAATCTGACTTTTCTTCATCATCCTCATGCTCATCCTCATCGTCAGCTTTGACGGGTTTTTTGAGAATTGGGATGAGGATGACGACGAGAATGATTCAATCCCGATGAATTTTCAGACAGGCTCTTTGAGAGGGTTTGTGAAAGAAAGACTCTTCACCTTCCAAGTGAATGAAAATGCCTTGTTCAAACATGAATAAGCCCCCTTCATCTGCGGAAATCTGTGCAATCTGCGGACAAACTAACTGCGGAATTTAAGTTTGTTGCTGAAATTCCGGTTGCAGGCGCGGGCGAGAAAGTGCGGGGGCGGAGGCTTCGACCGGCTCTGTCGCGGGACCGCGTATGCCGCCGTTCAAACTGACGCTCAATCCGATTATGCCTGCAAACTTCAACATATCGGAGTCAACCGCGCCAAAGACGATAATAAACAGCAGCGTATGGCCGATAAACGCCGCCAGCAGCAGGGTGTTGATGTTTCGCAGGGCCGGGTCGCCATACCGGTAATTGGCATACAACGCGCGGATGGCTGCGATCAGGAACCACGAGAATGCAATGACGCCCCAGATGCCGAATGACAACACCACCGAAAGGGGGCCGCTGTGATAATCACCCGCCAGCGCAGCCGTCCAATCTGCCGCCGTAATTGGGTGAAATGCGCTGTCTATTCCCATTGTTTCAAGTTCCAGCCGGGACAGAACATAGCCTTTGCCCAAAAGCAAATGTCCCGGCACCTCCGGCAGGACGGCCTTCCACATTTCAACCCGCCAGTCTGACGATCCTTGTGCATCTGCCCGGGCGATAGGACTAATGTTCAGGGGTAAAAAGGCCAGTGACCGCTGAATCTCATAGGGCAGCTTGTAGGCGAATGGCACGGCCAACGCACAGACCAGCAGCCCGGCAAATACAAACCTTGGCATCAACCGGGTGCGGTGCAGTCCCTCAAGAAAAAACTGGATCGCAAAAATCATGACGCAAAGTATGAACAGGGATCGGAAACCGCCGAAAAGCACCAAAAACCCAAAGAGGCCAAGCATTAAGATACGCCCCGATTTGCCCGACATAAAGATGCCGCGTATCCCATACTTTGCCAGCATAAACACAAAAATGGCCGACGACATCATGGCCAGACCGCCAAAGCGGTAGCCACCCGCGCCCTGTGCTTTCTCCTGAATAATATAATCATTGGGCGGGAAAAACCAAGACAGGAAGTTGAACCCCGGCGGAAGCAATGCAAGCAAATCTCCAATGACCATCGAACACTGGGACAAAAAGAACAGGGCGACATAAAGTCCGGCCCGTTCAGGCGGAATCCGTCTCGCCGTCAGGGCGAAGTAAGCCAGTATCCCGCCGATGAGGAAAAAATACTTCCGGCCGCCGACTTCATCGCCCCCAAAGGATTTCAACCCGATGCCGCCCGTTAATCGGGCCGTGGCCAGCGCCACCACGGCCAGGCAGATCAATGGCAGCGCTATCCGTGGCACGGAGATGAAACGCATGTCCTTGTTCAAGGCCCGCTGCAACACGGAGATGCCCAGGCTTAATGCAACCATCGGCATCCACACCGCCGGCATGCCCGGCAGGAAAAAAATCGTCATGACGAAATTGATGCAGAACACGAGCAGGATGTAATGCCAGCGCAACAGCAGCGGCAGGCACAAGAGCAGCGCAAAAATGGCGGCCTCGATGTATGACGAGCGTGTAAAATCCTCAAGGGAAGTCAGCATATAGCCGAGCCAGATGGCAAGCGGCACGCAAATCGCATAAACGACCAGCGATCTGAAAATGGCGGAGGCATTATTCATTCAAATTCAAAATCACGTCCGCAACCGGCGGTTTGTCAACAGGCGCATAACTTCTGACGCATAACTTAATCGAACCCGCAAAACCTAGGCAACCCAATTATTCGCGCTTCCTCAAAATGGGAATCGCGTTGACTCGCCCGCAACAATGACATTCAATGAACGCAGCCGTTCAAACTCCGTGACGCGACAAATGAAAATCCTCTTCGACCATCAGTTGCCGTTTTCGCTCGCGCATGGCGGCGTGCAAATCCAGATTGAGCAGACGAAAATCGCGTTGGAGAAAAATGGCGTCGAGGTCGAATTTACGCGCTGGTGGGACGGCGGCCAGCGCGGGGATCTGATTCATTATTTCGGAGCAACGCCGCTGGCACAAATCCGGCATATGAATGCCAAGGGCATTCCACTGGTCATGACAAATCTCTTCAGTGCCACTTGCAATCGCACGGATGCCCGGCTGCGGCAGCAAGGCTTTTTTGTTCGGACGATTTTGAAGCTACCCTTCGGCGAAGGCGTCAAACAACAACTGTCATGGCGTTCTTTCGGCCTCTGTGCCGCCAATGTGGTCGGGCTGGAAGCCGAACGGCGCGTGCTGGAACTGGTTTATGGCATCCCGCAGGAAAAAATTCACATCGTGCCGCTCGGCTTGGCAAAGATTTTTCTCGAAGCTGGTCCCGGCCATCGAATCGGAAATCAACTCGTCTGCGTCGGCACCATCACCCGGCAGAAGAATTCCACCGAACTCGCCAGACTCGCGCATTCCGCGAAGGTTTCCATCCTGTTTGTCGGAAAACCCTATTCCGAGGCCGAACCTTGCTGGCAGGAATTCAAAGGACTGGTGGATGGCCGCTGGGTGTGCCATCAACCGCATATCGCCGATCCCGCCGCAATGATAGCCCTGCTAAAATCGGCGCGCGGATTCGTGTTGATGAGCGACTTTGAAAACTGGTGCCTCTCCGCGCACGAGGCCGTCGCCTGCGGACTGCCACTGCTGGTGCAAAACCAAAAATGGTCGCAGGAACGCTTTGGAAACCAGGCGCGCTATTTTGACAAAATCGGTTTCAGCAAACGCAACGCCGAAATCCTGCGGAAATTCTGGGAAGACGCGCCCGGCCTGCCCGCGCCTGAAGTCAAATTGTTCAGTTGGGACGATGCTGCCAACACGTTGAAGACAATTTACGAACGCGTGCTAAAAACATTGAAATAAGACCTCAATGCGAAGCCGAACGGTTTAAATAATTTTAGAAGCTTTCGGGGGAAAATGGATGGAAAACAGTTTTGAAAATTTGTTTCCCTGTTTGATCATCGGCATTTCAATCAATTCAAAAATCAGGCACGAAATGCCATATGCCAGCGCCAAGGTTGACAGCCAGGTGATTGCATAAGAGTGAGTGGCGCGGTAAATCGCCGGCGCAGGTGCAAACAAAAGCATGAAATGAACCAGATAAAAACTGTAGGATGTCCGGCCAATGAATTGAAATATTCCCCTGCTCAACAATGTCTCAATTTTTACAAAAGAAGCGCAGCCTAAAATAAGAGCTGCGGCGCCCAAACCAATGATTTGATCTGTAATGTAATTAACATGAAAGGCTGTTGACGACCATGCAGGACCCATCGAGGCGGCTTCGTAAAGCAGAAGAGCGATTGCCAGCCAGACGGCTTTTTTAAGCCGATTCATTTTGGAAAGCACGGAACGAAGAGTGTCAAAGTGTTTTGCGCACATTGCGCCAAGCATGAAATGCGGCAAATAAATGAAACTACCTTTGCAACATAAAAAGAAGCATACTGCATAAGCAACCGCCATTAGGCACATATCACCGGCCAATCTCCGGCGGCGATTTGTCATGAAAATAATCAGCGGAAAAAACAGGGAAATGCGCATCTCATAAACCAAAGACCACATCGGAGGATCAAGTTGGTCAGACTGTATGTTAGGGCCGACTAGAGTCAGCATTCGCATAAATTCAGTTGGAACCAGGGAATTTTTCCAAAATTTGGAAAACCAATCTGAAAACGGTGCCATTGCCGAGGCGTCATAAACAAATTCTTTAAGCAACAGCCCCAGAACAACTGCAATCAGGAATGCGGGATAAATCCGAAATATCCTGCGTATGATAAATGCGGAGACCCAATGCGGCGGATTTTTTTGAGAAGAGACGTATTTCAAATTCAACACAAAGCCGCTTAAAACAAAGAAAAGCAATACTGCTGCCGCGCCATCATAAAAAAAGTGGAGTGGAGTAAATTGAATATGTTGAAGTAATTTTGGCGTTTGCGGCATCATGCCGAAAGCATGCCCCAAAAAGACAGACAGGGCGGCCAATCCTCTCAAAGCATCAAGTTGCGGAAGCCGGGCTTCTTTTTTCATATTCGGAGACCTCTGCAAAACTCATTTGAACGCGGAGCGCCGATAAAAGTCTGAAAGATATGCAAACGACCAGCAATCCCCAATTCGGACTCTTGGACAGTCTCATGCCTTCTGCGCCGGCCAACGATTTTTTGGAACGGCTCAACTGCGCGCTGGATTTCAAACCCATCGAAAAAGCGTTGCAGGTGATGTATCCGGCCACAACGGGTTGCCCGCCGAATATGCCGGATTCCAAGACGAGATTCGGTTTTTTTGGACCGCAGCAGTCAAAATGCGACGCTCCTGTTTATTTAGCTGTCCGGCAATGGAAGTCTCGGCCATACGATTTATTAGACGCTATGAAATTGGCGCGGCCAAAACAAGTCACAAATGTGCGCTCAAAACCTCGCGGTAAATTTCCAGATGCCGCCGCGCGATGATTTGTGGATGATATTTTTCGCGCATCTGTCCGGCGGCAGCGGGCGCAATTGGATTTCCATTTTTTATCCAGCCGGCAATCGCCTTTTCCAGACCGGCCCAATCGCCCGCACCAAAAAGTTCCGCGCCGTCCGCGTCGGCGGCGATGTCCGTAATCCCGCCCAGCCGCGCGCCGAAAAACTTCAATCCGCGCGCCAGGGATTCCGCCACCACCAGTCCGAACGCTTCCGCTGATGAAAAATGGATGAGTCCCGCCGCCGAGTCTAAATGGCGGATGAGTTCATTCACCGGCATTTCCCCCGAATGACGCGCCCAGCCTTCCGGCTCCAGCGATTTGATCTGCTTGAGAAATTCGGCGGCGTATGGGTCGGACGGCTTGAGCCGGCCGATGAAGTGCAACTCAAATTTCAAATTTCGCCGGCGGAGTTTTTTGGCAACGTCAAGAATTTCCAACTGCCTCTTTAGTTCGTAGATTACGCCGACGTTGAGCAAAACGCATTTGCGCGATGCGACAAAAGCGTCTGGCAACATTTCAAAAAAATCTTCGCGCAGTGCGTTCGGCACACGCCACGTTTTGCGGGCACGCGGACGAACGAGACCCTCGGTGTAAGCCGAGTTGCAAAAGACTCCCGCCGTCCGCCGCAGCGCGAAATTCTCCAGTCGCGCGGCCAGCCAGCCATAGCTTCCCATGCGCGTCGGAAAAAGCCGCGCCAGTTCGGCCATGTTGCCGTGGATAGTGACGACATTGGGAAAGCCGGAAAAAATTGCGGCCATCGCACAGTCGCGCTCCGTGCCCTGGCCGTGGACGATGTCCGGCTGAATTTTCTTCAGCTTTTTGCGAACGGCGCGGATGCAACCCTGATAACCTGTCCGCAGCCAGCCGATTTTCGGGACGAGCAGGCTGTGGTAGAAAATATTGTCCGCCAGTTTTTCCGGCGAGGAAACAAACGGCCTTTGCGTGCAGGCAACGACATGAACCTCGGCCTCCGGCAATTGCGCGAAACCTTGGAGCAGCGCTTCGGGCGCGGTTCCAAAATAAGGGACGGGCAGATTATATTTTCTATGATGCTCGCGGTTGTCGGTGGTCAAAATGGCGATTTTCATCGTGCGTATGTCGTGGCAGTAAGCGGCAGCCTTTTGTTATTTGATTGCGGTCAAATTAAATTCAATGTCCTCAATGGGCTGCCTGTGTGCGCAAGGAAATCCTCAAGAGCAATCTCACAGGGAGAATCTCCCCTCAAGTTAAAAACCGTCGGCCATAAATCATCCGCCAGCCGCCGGCAGATCATCGAATGACGCCCGGTGATTTTCTCGAACGGCATGACAAGCACCGGTGACTTGAGCCGGGACTTGATGCCCGGCAATTTCCGCACTTGACGCCTGACGTTTCCCTTAAGCGTTCTAAATACCCTTAATTTGTGCAACATGATTCTGTTTATATCAAAAATACCGCCGGGTTGAGTTTTATTTCCGTCTGCAGGCCGGATTTCAGACGAACTTAAAAATATCGCTTGTGCAATTGTTCAGAGAACGAAAGAATCCGCAAATAGAATTTACTGAATGGAACTGCACGCCCAAGACATTACCATTGCCGTCACGGTTTATAGCCGACGCGATTACGTTTGTGATGCCATTCGCAGCGCGCTCAACCAGACGATGCCGGTCAAAGTCATGGTTGTGGAGGATTGCAGCCCAGATGCGACATTGCGCGATTTGATTGTTGGTCAATTCGGCAACCGCATTGAGTATTTCCGCAATCCAAAAAATCGCGGCCTGTTCGACAATTGGCACGCGTGCATGGAGTATTGCCGCACGCCCTGGCTCTCCATTTTGCATGACGACGATATGCTGCGCCCGAATTTCATTGAAACGATGCTGTCCCTGGCGAAGGAAGCGCCGAAACGCGGCATTTATTTTGGCCGAGCCGCCATTTTGGAAAATGGAAAAAACATAGCACCGCCGCCGGTTCCGTGGCCGAACGGCTGGCGCGATCTTGATTTGATTAAATTTGCGGACGAAAATTCCGTTTTGTTTCCGGGACAATTATTTAACATCGCCCATGCGCGGGAAATCGGCGGCTTTCGCACGGCTTCCTATTTTACAGGCGATTGGGACATGTGGTTCCGGCTCGCGCTCAAATTTGGCGCGGCGCAGTCCGTGACGGTAGTTTCCGTGGCCCGCTCACACGAAGGCATGGATCGCGGCACTTCAATCATTGTGCGCAAAGGTTGGAAATGGGTGCTGGACAATGTGCAGCGCAAGCGCAACCTCGCGTTGCTGCGGGCGGAGAAGGAAATCGTCATTCCGTTTGAACGGACAAAATTGCTGGAGCAAAGCCCGATTCCCTCGCGTTTACTGTTCCGTTTCGCGCGCGGCTTTTCCCGGCGTGTTTTGCGTTACAATGCCTATTTGTTCACGCACAGCAAGCCGCCGCATCTGCGTTACGCGGCCATGCAGTGGCTGGTCAGAATCTTTGGGCCGAATGCGTTTGGCATTTGGCATCGTTTTTTAATCTAAAATGTTAAAACCACAAAGCGCGTCCGCTCCGAACGCATCTAACGATGTTAAATCTTTACAGCAACATTAAGGCCGATAGCCTCCTCCGCTCATGAATTTTGAAAATCAAATCCGAAAGCATGCGCGGAGATTTTTGCCGGCGGCCATTCGCAAACCATTGGGCAATTTAAGCGGGAAATTTCGGGAATATCTTCTGTTTCCGTTTTTGGGGTTGATTTTTGATTTGATGGGCGGTTCTTTCAAAGCGGACGGCTGCGCCTTCACCATTCCAAAGGACATCACTTCTTTGCAATTCCGTGCCTGCTTCTTGACTGGGGCGTATGAGTCGGATGAAAGAATGCTGGTGCAAAAATATATTTTGCCCGAGGACAGTGTGTTAGAGTTCGGCGCGTGCTTGGGGATTGTTTCCTGCATTACCAACAGACTTTTACGGAATCCGACAAAACATGTGGTGGTTGAGGCCAATCCGTATTGTATTCCGGCTATCCATCGCAATCGACGTCGCAATCAAGCGGCGTTTCTGGTTGAAAACTGCGCGGTCAGCAACGAGGTCGAAGTGAGCTTTTTTATAAATCCATTTTATATCACCGGCAGCGCATTGCAAAATCATTACCAATCCAATATGCCGGTGCGTTTGCCGGGCCGCTCCTTAAGCGAATTGAATTTGCGATACGGGGCCTTCTCGGTTTTGATCATGGACATTGAAGGCAGCGAACTGGAGGTGCTGAAATCTTCAGCGGAAGTCATCGGCCAATTCCGGCTGATCATCATTGAACTTCACGACGCCATCATTGGCGAGCAAGGCGTGGATGAATGCCGCGAAATTCTTCTGCGCTCCGGGTTCAAAATGTCCGAACGTTCCTATATTTCCGAAGCGTGGTTAAAGAAGTGAAACGTCAATCTTTGCGAAAGACGACAATGTGCCTAACGGGGTGTTCGCAACAAAAATCAGGCCGTATTAAGAATACGAGCTTGCGAAACGATTCAGCGCAGATATGTCACCGGACAATAAAAACGGCATCGCTGCATCAATTTTAGTGTCCGACCAGTCCCACCATGCAATTTTTTCGAGACAGGCTATTTCATCAGTTGTAAAGCGCAAACGAACCAGTTTTGCTGGGTTGCCTGCGACTATACCGTAAGATGGAACATTTTTTGTAACTACAGAACAGGCTGCAATCACGGCACCATTACCAATATGCACGCCCGATAGAATTGTTGCGCCTGTGCCAATCCAAACATCGTTTCCAATAATCACATCACCTTTTGTGGCATGAAACCCTGGAATGTTTTTTGCGCCATCTCTGAATTCTGGAAATGGATAAGTTGTAATCCAGTCAACCCGGTGATTGCCGCCAAGAAAAATTGTAACCCCGCCAGCAATGGAACAGAACGAGCCGATTTTCAAAGTAGTCGGGTCTTCCCAGCGAGCAACCGTCGGTTCGCCATAAGTTCCGCGACCAACTTCAAAACATTCACGCAAAGAAAGAGGACTTCTTTTGTGAGGAAGAAAAAAAAATTGGTAAATACGCTTTGCCAGCGTTCGTATGCGAATTGATTGCTGCGACGAGCAAATCTTGCAATAAAAATTCATGATGAACTCTTTGGACGGATAAAAATTTTTCTAACCCAAGCCGGCACACGCGAGAAAAATTCAGTTTGCAATGGTTTTCCCAAGCCGCACCACAGTAAGGTAGCCGTTCCAAAAAAACTTAGCAACCCAACACCAAGCGTGAACTGCAATTTTATCGGCAAGTCCCGGATGAGCCACCATGTTGCAACCGATAAAGGCACCAGACGCCATATCAAACCCCAAGTAGGGCAAAGCCAGAGCGCTAGTTCATGATAACGCAGGCCAAAATATTTTCGCACGCGCATTAAACCATACGGCAGTGAAAAAGTCAGAGTGCAAACGATCGAAAAAATCAGCATCAAGCTCATATTTTCAATTTTATGGGCGAGCAAGTTCAATCCTATGAAAGCAAATCCTTCAACCAAAAAGATAAAACGTAAAAAACCCAAGTCTTTTGTTATGGCAATAGCGCCAGTTTGAATGCGCACGATCGTGCAAATGAAAAACCACAGCGCGAGCAATACATTGTTAATTAATGGCCAGCTAAATTTCCCCATGCTCAAAAGGGCTACGAATGATCCGTTGGAAACACTGAAAATTATTCCTCCCACCACGCTCAAGCCGGCCATCAAAACCGTGATGTCCCGCAGGCGTCCCAGCAGTTTTTCCCGCTCGCCGCGCACCACCATCTCGCACAGGGGCGGGGCGGAGTAATCCAGGATGCGCCAGACAATCATGGTCATCAGCGTGTAGGCGCGTGTGCAGATGTTCCAGGTCGCCACGGTTTCCAGTCCCAGCAGCCGTGTCAGCAGAATGGTCTGGCTGGCGTTGATCATCTGGCTGCCGACGGAAATGAGGAACATTCCCTGCCCAAAGGAAAACAGTTCGCGGAATTGTTTTTTCGAGGTTTCGCCCCACTCGCCGGGTTTCGGCAGCAGGCCGAGGCGCAAGGAACCGATGACGTTGGTGGCGACGGTTCCCAGCGTCAGCAGAACCTGCCCGATGAGATAGCTGTAGATGCCAATGTTTCCTCTAAATCCCAGCCACATGGCGGCAAGGGAGACCAGAAGAAAAACCGCGCTGCCGTAATTACTGATATCCAGACGTTGATGGGCAAACAGCAACTGGTTGAAAATCCGCAGCGTGAATGAAAAGCCAAGCAGTGCGGCCTGCCCGCACATCAGCCAGAAAAATTCCCCGCGCAATTCCGCCTGTATGTGCAACAACGGGCCAGCCAGTTCCGAAAGCGCCATTCCCACCGCCACGATGATTGCTCCTTGCACCAGACCCACCAGCACACCGGATTTGATCACGCTGCCATAAGCGCCGTTGCTCCGGTCGTCCTTGTGGTCAATCAGGATGCGCGCCAACGAGGCGCTCATGCCCATGTCAATCAGCAGGATGTATCCGCCAAGCTGGGAGACAAGCGCCCAAAGTCCGAACTCCGCCGCGCCGAGGTAATGCAACGCCAGCGGGATGCTCGCCAGTGAATAAAAAATATTCGCGCCGAGCGCGAGATAGCCGGACAGCAGAGAGCGGGTGAATTTTTTTAGCCGGGACATTTTATCGGGTTGCCGTCCAGTTTGAGCGCACAATCACGCTGGCGTCAGCATCATCGTAGAAAAAAATTCCGCGCTGGCAAGGCGCAATCCGTTTCGATGCCAGTGAAGCATCCGGTGGCGGGCATCAGCCAGCCAGAATTGGCGCGGTGGACGATGACGGCATCTGTCATGGCGATTGGACGCCTGCACCGGCGGCGCGTTCAAAGACAAAGAGGTGGTTCAATCCAAGTTGAAACGTGGCGCGCTTCAGCAAACGGAAATTTTCCGGCGGAAAAATCTCCACCGTGCGGCCGACCTCGAAACCGTGTTGCTCTTCCAACGGAAGCCGGGCTTCTGTTTTCATATTTGATCACAAAACATCGCGCTGAATATTCCGCAAACAATTTTCCGGCGGTTCGTCCGGCTCCAATTCAATCCATTCCGGGTCAAGCTGGCGGCGGAACCATGTCAGTTGCCGTTTGGCAAACTGCCGCGTGCGGCTTTTCACAAGCTCAATCGTTTCAGACAGATTGCGTTCGCCGCGCAAATGCTCCGCCACCTGCCGGTAGCCGATGGCCTGCATCGCCGTCTTGTTTTGCCCGAGGCCGTGCTGGAGCAGTTCACGCGTCTCGTCCACCAGCCCGCGCGCGAACATCGCGTCCACGCGAACCTTGATGCGCGCGTGCAAATCTTCCGTGCGGCGCGTGAAGCAGAAAACGGCTTTGGACTTTGGACTTTGGACTTTGGACTGATCAGACTTCCACTCCGCGCGCTGCCCGGAAAATTTTTTGCCCGTCAGCCGGATCACTTCCACGGCGCGGATGACGCGGCGCGGATTTTGTTTGTCAATTTTTTCATAAGCCGCCGGGTCGCGCTCGCGCAATTCGCGCAGCAGCGATTCAAACGACGCGGCTTCCAGTTCCGCGCGGAGTTCGGGATTGCTGGCAGGCGTTTCGCCGAGTCCGCTCAAATACGCCTTGAAGTAAAGCCCCGTGCCGCCGCAGAAAATCGGGATTTTATTTCGCGCCTGGATTTCCTCAACAGCCCTTTGCGCGAGCCGGATGAATTGCGCGGCGTCGAAATTTTCCGTCAGTTCGCAGATGTCAATCAGGTGATGCGGCACGCGGGCGCGCTCGGCGGGCTGCGGCTTGGCCGTGCCGATGTCGAGTCCGCGATAAACCTGCATGGAATCGGCGGAAACGATTTCACCGCCGAGCCGTTCCGCAAGGCACAGTGCGATTTCGGATTTTCCAACCGCAGTCGGCCCCGCGATAAAAATCGGAGCGTTCATTTTACGGGCGCGCGGCGCGACAAAATCGCCGCGAGGGCAAGTCCGGTGACAAAAATCGGCACACTGATCCATTGCGCGGGCGTGAGGCCGAGGTGGTAATGGAGATTGGTGTAGTCGCCGCGAAAGTATTCAACGAACGAACGCGTGACGGCGTAGCAGAGCAGATAAGCCGTAAAAATCTGGCCGTCGAATTTTTTGCGCCGGAACAGCCACGCGAGAAACAGATAGACGCCGAAATTCAGCAGCGCGTCGTAAATTTGCGTCGGGTGAACCGGGTAGGCGGGAGAACCCAACAGATTGTCCGCCGGAAAGCTGATGGCCCACGGCAGGCTGCACGCGCGACCGTAGCAGCAGCCGTTGAGCAGGCAGCCGATGCGGCCAAAAACATTTCCGAGCGCGCAGCTCGGCGCGAGAACGTCGGCGATTTTCCACAACGGCAGTTTTTTCCAGCGGATGTAAATCATGCCTGCGGTCATCGCGCCGACGAGTCCGCCGTAATAAACGAGGCCGCCGTGCTGGATCATGAAAATTTCCGAGAGCGGCTGGTCCGCAAATTCCTCGCGCCAGTAAGTCGCCACATAAACGATGCGCGCGCCGACGATCCCGCCGACCATGAGCCAGAGCGTGACGTCGGCGATGGTTTCGCCGGAAATTTTTTCGCGCCGGGCGCGCAGCGTGGCCGTCCAAAGCCCGGCGAGAAACGCCAGCGCGATCATCACGCCGTAGGAATGGACCGGAAACGAACCGAGATGAAACAAAATCGGATGCACGATTGCAAATTAAGACGCGGCGGCGGAAATTGAAATTGAAATCCGCGTCTTCAATTGCGGTTCGTGGCCACGGCGGGATTGGGTTCACCCGGTATCGGCACCACAAAACCGGCGGGCAGCGGCGGCCATTGCGGCACATTGACGACCAAATCGCGCCACGCCTTGCGTTCGGCGGGCGTCATTTCCGACCAGCGCGCGGCGTTTTTCAAAAACTCCGCCTGTTCCGCCGCGCTCATGCTGGCGAATTTTGCAAACGCATTGACGCATTCGGCGCGCTGCGACGCCGGCATTTTGTCGAAGGATTGCAGGGTTTTTTCCATCTGCGCGCGTTCGGCGTCGGACAGGGTGTTGAGCGTTTCCTGTTTTTCAGCCGGCGTCAGTTCAAAAAACTGCCTGAACCCGGCGGTGATCTGGCTGCGCTCGGCCTCCGAAAGCGAGTTCCAATGCGCGCGGTCGGCGTCGCTCGGCCCGCGCCCGGAATTTTCGGAGGGATTGTTGCTCACGTCCATCTGCGTGAAGTAGGCCAGCGTGCGCTCGTTGTCCAGAAATTCCTGCTGCAACGTCGGCGGCAGAATCGTCCATTGTTCAAGGCGGTTTTGCACCAGGTCGCGGAGATCGTCCGGCACCTGCGCCAGCAGCACGGCGCGGTTTGTCGGCGCGTCGCGCAGCAATGGCATCAGATACCAGCGCAACTCCGTCGCGCGCAGCCGCAGTTCGCGCTCGTCGCCGATCAGACCAATGCCGCACTGGCGCGCAAGGCGCTGTTCGGACTGGTCAGGAGCACGGCGGCGCACGGCGCCGCCAACGCCGTGGTCTCGGGCACCTACCGTGGCGTCTCCTACCTCGCCAAGCCGGACGGGTCGGCGGCCGTCGCCGTCGCCGGGCCGTTCGCGATCGTCGGAACGCTCGCCGGGCTGCGTCAGGTGATCGACGTCGAACACGGGGCGGCGGCCCTCGCCGCCGCGCCCGACTACCGCGCGGCGGCGGTCCACACGATCAGCGCGGCGGCGGTGACCGCCTTCATCCGCACGCGCCAGCTGTTCGCCCTGCTGCTGTCCTCCCCCACCACGACCGCGAGCGCGTCGGCGCTGCTCGACAAGCTGATTCCCGCCAACCTCGCCCTCCTCGCCTCGGCACGGCTCGACGCGAGCGGCCTGAAGGTCGACATCGCGGTCCCCGCGAACGCGCCGGGCGGCGGGACCGGGCCGTCGACCCTGTTCGCCGCCCTGCCCGGCGGCTCCTGGCTCGCGCTCGGCGCGAGCGGGGTCGGCGCGGCGTTGGCCAAGGCGGTCACGCTGCTGGCCGATGTCGCCTTGGGCGGAACCGCCGTCAGCGGAGGGATCCTCAAGCGGTGCACGACCTCGCCGTCCGGCAAGTCCACGTGCACGACCGTGACGCAGACCACGACCTCCTCGCCCGTGACCCCCTCAGCGGCGAGTACCGCGATCCTCGCGGCCTACACCAAGGTCCTGCGCCAGATCTCCGATCTCGCCCTGTTCGTCAAGGGAACGCAGCTCTCGAGCATCGAGGGCGGCCTCGAGATCGCCATGACCTCGCCGAGCGCGGCGACCTCGCTGTTCGGCGAACTGAAGGGCCTGCTCGGCGGCCTGGGCTCGACCCAGGTACGGATCGGCCCGCTGAGCGCCACGGGGATCGACCGCGGATTCACGGCGAGCGTCCCGGGCGTGCCGTTCGCCTTCGACGTCGCGCAGAAGGGCAACATGCTGCTCGGGACGATCGGCAACGGGGCGCTGGTCGACGCACTGTCGAGCACCAACCGCCTCGGTGACTCGGCAACCGCGGCGCTGCTCGGCGGCGGTGTTCGCCCGGTGCTTGAGCTGTCGCTGCCGGCGCTGGCGAAGCTCTTGAAGAGCCTCGGTGTCGGCTCGAACGCGACGGGCGCGCAGATCATCCCCTACCTCGACTCGCTGGGCACCGTCGCGGTAGGCCAGTCGAGCAGCGGTGGCTACGACGTCGAACGGATCGCGATCGGCTGAGCGCGGTCAGGCGATCGCGAGCGCCGGCGTCGCCGTGTCGCTGTCGGTCTCGATGACGATCCGGCAGGGACGGCGGTCGAGCAGATACGACGCGGTCAGCCCGATCCGCTGCTCGCTCGCCGGGGCGTGCAACGTGGAGAGGTAGATCACGTCGGCACCGATGCGCTGGGCTTCGTCGGCCAGGGTCGCGCCGGGGTTGCGGGCACGAATCAGACCGGTACGGACCTTGATGCCGGCGCGGCGACCCTGGATCCGCGCGCTCTCGAGGATCGAGCGCCCGAGCGCCTCCTCGGCCTGCAGGCCCGAGTCGAGCGATAGCTGACGCGGAACCGGCAGCACGAACACCGCGTAGACGATCCCGTCCTTGCCGATCAGCTTCGCCGCGCTGGCCAGCGTCTGCGCGCTGACGTCCGAGCCGAAGATCGGCACGAGCGCCGTTCGGTAGCCCAGTTCGTGGAAATCGGGCGGGCGCTCGGGGTGCACGACGGCCACGCTGTGGCGCAGGCTGAGACCGGCACGCTTGCGGTAGACGACGTAGCCGGCCATGCCCACGACCATCCACGGA
>Ga0208357_1000708_pt1 | contig 26003 bp, 32 predicted proteins | sample NGESurdeep092012_6_FD_184487 | JGI IMG/M metagenome (GOLD analysis project Ga0208357, IMG submission 184487) | Arctic peat soil microbial communities from Barrow, Alaska - NGEE Surface sample F52-2 deep-092012 (SPAdes) | ecosystem: Environmental > Terrestrial > Soil > Wetlands > Peat ...
TCCTCCACGAGCGGCGGCCGATGTCGCTGTGCACGATCAACCACGACGGATCGATCCACGCCGTGGCCATGTGGTACGGGTTTCTGGAAGGGGCCATCGCTTTCGAGACGAAGGCGAAGTCGCAGAAGGTCCAGAACCTGCGGCGTGACCCGCGGATCACCGTGCTGGTGGAAGACGGTGACTACTACGAGGAGCTGCGGGGGGTCGAGCTGGTCGGCGAAGCGGAGATCGTGGAGGACCCCGGCCGGATGTGGATCCTCGGGGTCGACCTCTTCGAGCGCTACTACGGGACCTACACCGACGATTTGAAGCCCTTCGTGGAGACGATGCTGAACAAGCGGGTGGTGATCAAGGTCAACGTGAAGCGGGTGGTGACCTGGGACCACCGGAAGCTCGGGCTCGGCTCCACCCGGCCGGCTTCGTAAGCGCGACGGACCCCGGAGAGGAGACCGACGGTGGCCGCCCACACGATGACCGAGAACGAGATCTGGGCCTTTCTCGACTCGACGCCGCCGCGGACGGGGAAGCTGGCCACCGTGCGGGCCGACGGGAGTCCGCACGTGGCCCCCATCTGGTTCTGTGTGGACGGGCGGGAGATCATCTTCAACACGGGGGCGGAGACGGTCAAAGGGAAAGCACTGGCCCGCGACAAACGGGTGGCCCTGTGCGTCGACGACGAGCGGCCGCCTTTCTCCTTCGTGCTGGTGGAAGGGACGGCCCAACTGGTGGACGACGCCGGCGAGCTGCGGCGGTGGGCCGGGCTGATCGGGGGTCGGTACATGGGCCAGGACCAAGCCGATGCCTACGGCGAGAGGAACGCCGTCCCCGGGGAGCTGCTGGTCCGGATCCATCCCACCCGGATCACGGCCCAGGCCGACCTGGCCGACTGAAGAAGATGGAGGTCGACCAGAGACTGTTCGATGCCGCCGTGGAGCAGCTTCGGAGGAGATGGCCGGACGCCCAGAGAGGAGTGGCTGCGGCCGTCTATCTCGATGACGGTTCCATCGTGACCGGTGTGGGTCTCGACAACATCAATGCCGTCATGGGCCTCTGCGCCGAAACGGGTCCGATCTGTCAGGCCTACACGATGGACCGGGCCATCACCGCTTCCATTTGCGTGGCCCCGGGACTGAGTGGACACGAGCTACAGGTGCTCGCACCCTGTGGCGCCTGTCAGGAACGTCTGGCCCTGTGGGGACCGGGCGTCGAGGTCGGGGTTGCCTCGACCCGTACCGATGCCGGCTGGGAGAGCAAGCCCCTCATCGAGGTCAATCCCTACTACTGGGCCGTCGTCTACGCCGAAGGATCGGGATGGCCTTCCCCGGCTGAGCACGCGGACTGAAGGGCGTTCTCGCCCGCCGGCGCAGCTGAAACACGTTCCAGTTTCGCGCTACTGTCACGGTCGCCCGAGCCAAGGACAAGGGAGAGCGTCGGATGATTCTGGACCGTTTTCGTCTCACTGACCGGGTGGCCGTGGTCACCGGGGCCGGCCGGGGGATCGGGGCCGCCACCGCCATAGGGCTGGCCGAAGCCGGGGCCGACGTCCTCATCTCGGCCCGGACCGAAGAACAGTTGAAAGAGGTGGCGGCCCGGATCGAGGCGGTAGGACGGCGAGCGGTGGTGGTGACGGCCGACCTGAACGACCTCGACGCCGTGGCCGGACTGGCTCCCGCCGCCCAGGAGGCCTTCGGACGGCTCGACATCGTGATCAACAACGTGGGGGGGACGATGCCCCGGGGATTCCTCGATACCTCGCCCCGCTTTCTGGAGCAGGCCTTCCACTTCAACGTGGGGACGGCCCACGCCCTGACCCGGGCCGCCGCTCCTCTGATGCTCGAAGGCGGAGGCGGTGCCGTGGTCAACATCTCGTCGGCCATGGGCCGGACCCAGGCCCGGGGCTTCGTGGCCTACGGGACGGCCAAGGCGGCGCTGGCCCACTACACGCGGCTGGCCGCCGCCGACCTGGCCCCGCGGATCCGGGTCAACGCCATCGCCGTCGGATCGGTGGCCACGTCGGCCCTCGAGGTCGTCCTGACCGACGACAACCTGCGGACGACGATGGAGTCGGCCACGCCCCTCAAGCGGATCGGTGAACCCGAGGACATCGCCGCCGCCATTGTCTACCTCTGCTCCCCCGCCGGCGGTTACGTGACGGGGAAGGTGGTCGAGGTAGACGGCGGTCTCGACCACCCGAATCTGGATATGGGTATGCCCGATCTGTAGCGAACATCGGTGAGTGAAAGTGGCCCAGTGAAAGTGGCAATGGATGTAGCCCGGTGAGGAAGACCGACGACGCCGTGGACGAGACGAGGGGGAACGCGTGAGCAAGCGTGTGGTGGTGTGGGGAACAGGGAACGTCGGAGGGCACGCGCTGGCCGGGGTGGAAGCGCGACCCGACCTCGAACTGGTGGGGGTCTGGGTGTCGAGCGAGGCCAAGGCCGGGCGCGATGCGGGCGACCTGGCCGGTCTGGGACGAAGCCTCGGCGTGACGGCCACCCATGACGTGGAGGCCATCCTGGCCCTGAAGCCCGACTGCGTCATCCACACGGCGATGGCCGACAACCGTCTGATGGAAGCGCTCGACGACCTGGCCAAGATCCTGGCCGCCGGGATCAACGTGGTCTCCAGTGGGCCGGTCTTCCTCCAGTATCCCGAAGGGACGGTCCCGGACTCGATGATCGAACCGGTCCGGGCGGCGGCGATGGCCGGCGGAGTGTCGTTGTGGGTCAACGGGATCGACCCCGGTTTCGCCAACGACTGGCTCCCGTTGATGCTGACCAGCGTCTGCGAGCGGATCGACGAGGTTCGGTGCTTCGAGATCCTGAACTACGCCACCTACGACCAGGCCATGGTCATCTTCGACATCATGGGCTTCGGCCGTCCGATGGACGAGATCCCGATGCTTCTGCAACCGACCGTGCTGACGATGGCTTGGGGCAGCGTGGTCCGGCAGCTGGCCGCCGGTTTGGGCCTCGAGCTCGACGCCGTGGAGGAGGAGTACCTCCGGCTGCCGGCCCCCGAGACTTTTCAGATCGCCTCGGGGACGATCGAGAAGGGAACGGTGGCGGCATTGCGGTTCGAGGTGCGGGGGGTGAAGGACGGGAAGGCGGTGGTCGTCCTGGAGCACGTCACCCGGCTGCGCGACGACCTGGCCCCGGACTGGCCCCAGCCGGTGGGCCACGGCTGCTACCGGGTCACCATCAAGGGCGAACCGAGCTACACCTTGGACCTCCAGTTGCTCGGGAGCGACGGCGACCACAACACGGCCGGGCTGAAAGCCACGGCCATGCGGTTGGTGAACGCCGTCCCCGCCGTGGTGGCGGCCGAACCGGGGCTTCTCACCGCCCTCGATCTGCCCCTGGTCACCGGGTGGGGCCTGGCCGGCTGAGACCACCTGCTTAAGCTGCCGGCGTGGAGTGGCCGGCGGCGGAGATCGAGGTCGACGAAGCCCTGGTGCGGGAGCTGCTCGGCCAACAGCATCCCGATCTGGCCTCGTTGGCACTACGCGAGACCGGTGCCGGATGGGACAACACCCTGTGGCGACTGGGTTTGGGTCTCCTGGTCCGGCTCCCCCGGCGGGCGTCGGCCGCCCCGTTGGTGGTGAACGAGCAGAGGTGGTTGGCAGAACTGGCGCCCCGGTTGCCCCTTCCCGTTCCGGCACCGGTGCGGACCGGTCGACCGACGGACCGGTTCCCGTGGCCCTGGTCGGTGGTTCCCTGGTTCGACGGCGTCCCCGGCGACCGGGCCACCATCACCCAACCGGATGACGCCGCTCGGCGTCTCGGCCGGTTCCTGAAAGCGCTTCATCAGGAAGCCAGCGCCGACGCCCCCGAGAACCCCTGGCGGGGAGTGGCCCTGGCTGAGCGTCAGGACACCTTCGACGAGCGGCTCGAGGCTCTGGCCGCCGAGATCGATGTCGACGCCGCCCGGGCCGTGTGGGACCGGGCCGTGGAGGTCGGGCCGCCGCCGGGACCAGCCGTGTGGCTGCACGGTGACATGCACCCGGCCAACACCCTCATCGCCGGAGGGACGCTCTCGGCCGTCATCGACTTCGGGGACATCTGCCGGGGCGACCCGGCCACCGATCTGGCCGGCGCCTGGATGCTGCTCCCGGCGTCGTCGATGGACCGCTTCCATGCCGCCTACGGCGCCGTGGACGACGCCCTGGCGAAGAGAACCTTGGGCTGGGCCGTCCTCTTCGGTCTCATGCTGCTCGGGATCGGACTCGGTGGCCGGCCCACCTACGAAGCCGTCGGTCGGTCCACCCTCGACAAGGTGATCGGGCCCGTCGCCGCCACCGAGTCATGGTGGACCCGGATCGTGCCTAGGGTCGAACCCATGGCGCCGGGGATGGAGGAGATCAACGACGGGGAGACGACCTGGCGTTTCGATCGGGACTTCCTCGAATCACGGTGGGAATGCCTCTGGGGTCGGGGGTGCCTGGGGATCGGTCCCGAGCCGGCGGCCGACCTCGGTCTCGGCTGCTGTTCCATCGGCGCCGACCTGGGTGACGAGGACGAGGCTCGGATGATCGCGGCGCTGGCCGCCGCCCTGGAGCCAGACCTGTTCGAGCGCCACGCCGAGGCCGATGAGGGCGGCATCTTCCACGACGAAGCTCGGATCCATACCCGGGTGGTCGACGGCGCCTGCATCTTCTTGAACCGACCCGGCTTCGCCGGCGGGGCCGGTTGCGCGCTGCACCTGGCCGCGCTGGCCGCCGGTGAGTCACCCATGGAGTGGAAGCCGTCGGTGTGTTGGCAGCTGCCGGTCAAGGTGGACTGGACCCCGGGACCGGGCGACACCGAGGTGGCCACCGTGCACCGGTGGACACGGCAGGACTGGGGAGCCGAGGGAAAGACCATGGCCTGGTGTTGCACCGAAGGGGAGAAGGCTTACGTCGGCGAGCGCCGGGTGATCGATTCGCTGGGCGCCGAGTTGGAGGCCATGGTCGGCGCCAGAACCTACGTCGAGTTACGCCGCCGGATGGACGAGCCGTTATGAGCCGTCCGCTGGGGGACGAGTTCCGCTAGCCGGTCAAGTCGTCGGGCCGGTAGGCCCGCAGGACGCAGAACTCGTTTCCCTCGGGATCGGCCATGACCACCCAGGTCACATCGTCGCCCTGACCGACCTCCACCCGGCGGGCTCCGAGGACCTCGAGGCGGGCCACCTCGGCGGCCTGGTCCTCGGGCCGGAGGTCGAGGTGGAGGCGGTTCTTGCCCGCCTTGTCCTCAGGCACCTTCAGGAATAGCAGATCAGCGACCACACCGTCTTCGGGGCTGCCCGCCGGTGGTTCGAGGACGACCTCGTCGTCCTCCACGTCGGTGATCCTCCAGCCGAGCGCATCCCGCCAGAAGGTGGCCAGGGACACGGGATCGTCGGCATCGAAGTCGAGGGCCTGAATCTTTAGCATCGAGCGCCAGCTTAGAAGCGAGATTCTTCGGCTGACGGGCCGACGTCGACGGGGAGACCGCCTACGCTCGGTCAGGTCGGCCAGGAAACGGAGTCGTAGCCATGAGCGGGAACGATGAGTGGTCACCAGACGAGCCTTCGGGAACAGAGGTGTTCGAACCGGGCGACGAAGCGCTCGACGACACCTCGGGAAGAAGGACCGACAGCGTTGAGGACGTAGAGCAGGACCCAACGCTTGACCCCACCCTGTTGGCCGACGAACGGGAACGCCAGGAGGCGGGAACCAAGCTTGATGACCCCGAAACACTGGCCGTCCTCGACGGTGGCATCGACGACCCCGACGGGACCGGAGCGCCGGCCGGTGCCGGCCGGAGTCGGAACGAAGACGAAGCGGGTTGGGACCTCGATGCACCGCTGGCCCGGGACGACGACGACTCCGACGACGACCTGATCGGCTGAGACCCGCATGACGAAAGGCGTACACATGGACAGCCACCACCGGACCACCGTGGAGAAGATCTTCGGGCACCCGGTCAGTAACAACATCCAGTGGCACGACGTAGTGTCACTCCTGGAAGCCGTGGGCACCGTAGCCAGCGAACACGACGGCCGGTACAAGGTGACCCTCGGATCCGAGACCCAGACATTCCAAGCGCCGCGGCATCACGACATCGACGAGCAGCAGGTCATCGACCTGCGCCGGATGCTGAAAGGGGCCGGCATCTCTCCCGAGTCGACCCCACCGACGTAAAGCGCCGTCAGCGGGCGGCCTCGATAGCCAGGTCGTTCTCCACCATCATGCTGACCAGGGTGGGGAAATCGACCTTGGGCTCCCACTTGAGGACGTCACGGGCTTTGTCGGCGTTGCCCACCAGGAGATCGACCTCCGCCGGCCGGAGGAATCGGGCGTCGGTCCGGATATAGGGCTGCCAGTCATCGATGCCGATGGCGGCGAAGGCGGCGTCGAGAAGGTCGCGGATGGAGTGGGTCGTGCCGGAGGCCACCACGTAGTCACCCGGTTCATCCTGCTGGAGCATCCGCCACATAGCCTCGACGTAGTCACCGGCGTAACCCCAGTCCCGGGACGAATCCAGATTCCCGAGGGTGATCGAGTCCTGGAGGCCGAGCTTTATGCGAGCCACACCGTTGCTGATCTTGCGCTCGACGAACTCGATACCGCGTCGCGGTCCGCCGTGGTTGAAGAGGATGCCGTTGGAGGCGTGCAGGCCGTAGGACTCGCGGTAGTTGAGGGTGGTGTAGTAACCGAAGACCTTGGCCGTCCCGTAGGGAGAACGCGGGTGAAAGGGCGTGGTCTCGGTCTGGGGTGTCTCCCGGACCTTGCCGAACATCTCCGACGAAGCCGCCTGGTAGAAGCGGATGGGATTGTCCTGGCTCCCTCCCACCACCCGGATGGCTTCGAGCATCCGGAGGACACCGGTGCCGGTGATGTCGGCCGTCAGCTCGGGCTGGCGGAACGACAGGGGGACGAAGCTGATGGCTCCCAAGTTGTAGACCTCGTCCGGCTGGACCTGCTCCAGGGCGGCGATAAGAGAGGAAAGGTCCTGAAGGTCGCCTCCGAGCAGTTCGAGCTCGGGCACCTCCTCTTGGACCATGGCCGCCTTCGGGTTCGACTGGCCCCGGAGGAGTCCATAGACCTCATAGCCTTGACCAACCAGGAATTCCGCCAGGTGCCGACCGTCCTGACCAGTGATCCCGGTAATCAGTGCTCTCTTCATGGTGACCTCCCTGGAGTCACCGCGAGGCTACCCAAGGCACGCTGGCGGTCGTGTTTTTCGCCGTAGATGGGCCACTCGAAGGGCGAGGTAGGCTAACGACGACTCCAGCCCCGAGAGAGACCCGCCCACTCGGCGACCGCATCCGGGCTGATCCTGAGGTGGATCGCCCCATGGCCGATAACCGATTTTCCTTGTTCGGCCGGGACATGGCCGTCGACCTCGGAACGGCCAATACTCTGGTCTACGTCCGGGGCCGGGGAATCATCCTGAACGAACCCTCGGTGGTGGCCGTCAACGTCAAGGACGGCCGGCCCTTGGCCGTGGGCGCCGAAGCCAAGCGGATGATCGGTCGGACGCCGAATCACATCCAGGCCATCCGGCCTTTGAAGGACGGCGTCATCGCCGACTTCGAGGTCTGCGAGAAGATGCTCCGCTACTTCATCCAACGGGCCAACCATCGCCGCTTCGCCAAGCCGCGGATGATCATCTGCGTCCCGTCCGGCATCACCGGTGTCGAGAAGCGCGCCGTCATGGAAGCGGCCATGACCGCCGGCGCCCGGAAGGCCTACATCATCGAGGAACCCATGGCCGCCGCCATCGGGGCCGGGCTGCCGGTGCACGAGCCCACCGGCAACATGGTCGTCGACATCGGCGGGGGAACGACCGAGGTGGCTGTCATATCGCTCGGTGGCATCGTGAGCAGCCAGTCGATCCGCGTCGGGGGCGACGAGCTCGACGAGGCCATCATGGCCTACGTGAAGAAGGAACACAGCCTGGCCCTGGGCGAGCGGACGGCCGAGGAGATCAAGATCGCACTGGGATCGGCCTACCCCCTCCAACAGGAGATGCATGCCGAGGTCCGGGGACGCGACCTGGTGACCGGCCTGCCCAAGACCCTGGTGGTGTCGACCGACGAGATCCGCAAAGCCATCGCCGAGCCGGTGTCGGCCATTGTCGACGCCGTCAAGGTGACCCTGGACAAGACACCCCCGGAGCTGGCCGCCGACATCATCGAAAAGGGGATCGTCCTCACCGGAGGGGGGGCACTCCTCCAGGGTCTCGGTGACCGGCTGCACAACGAGACGAGCATGCTCATCGTCACCGCACCCGATCCCCTCAATTGTGTGGCCATCGGAGCGGGACAGTGCCTGGAGGAATTCGATGTCCTCAAGCACGTCCTGGTCAACACCGGCTGAGACACCGCAGGCGGTAACCCGCTCCCGACGAATGTCAGTCGGCTGCCGGCCTCCGGGCACGGAGCGAGTACATGAGCGGGATCCGCGGCATCCCGGCCGGGAAGACGAAGGATCCGTCGTCTCTGCTCTCCAGGAACGGCCAGCGCGGGAAGAGCGTGTAGTCGTGCTCGTGGAGAAACTCGATCTGCAGTCCGGCCTCGATCAGCGCCGTGACCACCGAGCCGAGGGGATGCAACCACTCGTAGCTGGCGTTGTGGACGGTGGTCGCCTCCAAGTCGGCGTAGGTACCCGAACTGTCGTCGAAGACCGGGGCGGTCTCGAAATACGACCGTTCGAGCTCGAACGACTCGTAGGCGAACATGTCGGTCACGGGATGAAATTCACTCAGATAGAAGGTGCCGCCGGGGGCGACCAGGGCGGCGCAGACGGCGGCCCAGCGGCGGATGTCGGGAAGCCAGAGGACCGCACCTTTTCCCGTGTACACGACGTCGAAAGTGCGCCCATCGAGAGCGGCCACGGCGTCGTAAAGATCGGCCTGGACGAAGTCGGCTTCAATCCCGATCTCCTGAGCCAGTCGGTTGGCCGCATCCACGGCCGGACCGGAAAAATCGAGGCCGGTGACAGTGGCCCCGAGACGGGCCCACGAGAGGGTGTCCAGACCGAAGTGGCACTGGAGGTGGAGAAGGGTCCGACCCGCCACCGACCCGAGTTCCTCGACCTCGAAAGATCTGACATCGAGGCGTCCTGGATCAGCCCGGAATTTCTCCACGCCGTAGAACTCGCCGGCCACGTGGACGGGTACCCGCTCGTCCCACATGGCCCGGTTAAGCGCCACCCGGGCCGAATCATCGGCCGCGCTCTCGGGTCCTTTTCCTTCAGCTCCAGGTTGGTCAGACACTGCGGGCACAGTAGAACCTCGGGCCACCCCACCGGCCACGCCGGCCCCCTACTGTGGGTGGGGTGACCGATCGGATGCCGGCGCTGTTCGTCGGCCACGGGAATCCCATGAATGCGCTGGAGCGGAACTCCTACACCGACGCATGGCGGTCCTTGAGCACGTCACTCCCCCGGCCCCGGGCCGTCCTCTGCATCTCGGCCCACTGGTACGTCCGGACCACGATGGTCACGGCCATGGACAGACCCCGCACCATCCACGACTTCGGCGGCTTCCCTCCCGAGCTCTTCGCCGTCCGCTACGGCGCCGCTGGATCGCCGGCTCTGGCCGAGGAGATCCGCCATCTGCTGGGCCCGTTGGATGTCGGCCTCGACCAGGCCTGGGGCCTCGACCATGGCACGTGGTCCGTACTCGTCCACATGTTCCCCGAGGCCGATGTACCCGTCGTCCAGTTGAGTATCGACCGGGCCCAACCGGCGTCGTTCCACTACCGGCTCGGAGCCTCTCTGGCCCCGCTGTCGGACGACGGCGTGCTCATCCTCGGGTCAGGAAACGTCGTGCACAACTTGGAGACCTACGCCTGGGGTGGCCATCCGTCGGATGCCTTCGACTGGGCCGTCCGTTTCGACGACCGGGTCCGTGACCTCCTCGACGCCAGCCAGCATGAACCCCTGGTCAACTACGAACAGATGGGACCCGACGCCCGTCTAGCCGTTCCCACCCCCGATCACTTCCTGCCTCTCCTTTATGTCATCGGCGCCGGACAGGGAAGGCGGGTGTCCTATCCCGTCCGGGGGATCGAGGGAGGCTCCATCTCGATGCTGACCGTCCGCCTGGACTGACCCCGTTGACCGTTTCACCAGGGCCGTGCCACGCTGGCGCAGTGACCACAGGGGAGACCGCTACTCCTGAAGAGGTCGTCCGGCGATTCTGCGCCACCATGAGCGCCCGGGATCCCGACCTGTTGCGGCCCATGCTCGCCGGCGAGGTCGTCTACCACAACATCCCCATGGAACCCTCCCGGGGAATCGACGCCACCGTCGAGGCCCTGGCCACCCTCTTCGTCATGTTCGAACAGGTCAGGTTCGAAATCGTCAACCTGGCCGTGACCGGGAACACCGTCCTCACCGAACGGATCGACCTCCTACGGACCGTCCAGGCCGAGGCGTCTCTCCCGGTCATGGGCGCCTTCGTGGTCGAGGCCGGTCGGATCGTGGCCTGGCGGGACTACTTCGACGTGGCCCAGGCCGGAAATCTCCTAAACGAGAAGTAGCCCGGGCGCCCGTCCCGTGGCGCTACCTTTTGACCACGACGGAAGCGAGGATGAAGAGCCTCTCGGCCGCGCTCGACCCGACCTGTGCCCGCAAGGAGACCTCATGGCTGTGCCCCTCGACGAATACCCCGTGCACCAGGTACCGCTGTCCATGGCTCACATGGTGTCCAGCGACCGCAACGCCTACGATCGTTGTTACCTGAACGCCCATGACCGGACCGGCGAGATTTTTCTGGTCTCCGGTCTCGGGGTCTATCCGAACCTCGGGGTCATCGACGCCTACGCCACCGTCCGTCAAGGAGACCGGCAGCTCTCGGTCCGCATGTCCGATGCTCTTGGTGACGACCGCCGGATTCAACAGGTGGGCCCCTACCGGATCGAGGTCCTCGATCCACTCGAAAGGCTCCGCGTGGTCCTCGACCATGACCGACTCGGGTTCGACCTCACCTGGACGGGCTCCTACCCTGTGGTCGACGAGCCACCTCATGTCATGCGCCAGGGCGGGCGCGTCATCCTGGACGCCCAGCGCTTCGCCCAGGTGGGGACCTGGTCGGGGACACTGCGGATCGACGGCGAGGACATCGCCGTCTCCGACGACACCTGGCTCGGGACCCGGGACCGGTCCTGGGGTATCCGTCCGGTGGGTGAGAGCGAACCGGCCGGACGGTCAGCGGCCGAACCGGACCCGGACTTCGGTTTCTGGTGGGTGTACGCCCCTCTGCGCTTCGAGGAGTTCGCCCTCATCATCATCGCCCACGAGAAGGGGGACGGAACCCGGATCCTGAATGAAGCCACCCGTGTCTGGCCGGCTTCGTCGGGACGGCCGCCCGAGCAACTGGGGTGGCCCCGCTTCGACATCCGCTACCGCTCGGGGACCCGTCATCCCGAAGGTGCCACCATCCATTTGACCGAACCCGACGGCCGACCCTTGACTGTCGAGATCGACACACTGGGATTCGTGGCCCTCAACTGTGGTGCCGGCTACGGCGGTGACCCCGACTGGGGCCATGGTCAATGGCGAGGCCGCGGTTGGGTGGAAGCGCTGGAGCTCGACATGAACGATCCGGCCGTCGCCGGTCGGGTCCCGTTCAGCGTGGTCGACCACGTGGGCCGGGCCGTGTGCGGCGGCGCCACGGGATGGGGGATGTTCGAACACGGGACCTTCGGCCGCCACGATCCTTCGGGTTTCGCCGATTTCGGGTCGGTGGCGCCATGACCTTCGAACCGACCGAACCCAATCAGCGTCCGACCACGTCCACCCGCGATCGCGACGAACTCCACGGACGCCTGGTCACGTGGTTGGCCACCAAAGTAGAGGATCCCCGTATCTCCGAACTCCTGGTCCCCGAGTCGAACGGGATGTCGAGCGAGACCCTTCTCTTCGAGGCGTCGTGGCGCCAGGACGGTGTTGAACGCTCCCAGGCCTGCGCGGCGAGACTGAGACCCGATCCGGCCAACGTCCCCGTCTTTCCCGTCTACGACCTCGAACGGCAGTTCAACGCTATGGCCCTGGTGGCCGAGCACTCTTCGGTCCCCGTCCCCCGCACTTTGTGGATGGAGCCCGACGAGACCCACATCGGATCGCCGTTCTTCGTCATGGAACGGGTCGACGGCATCGTGCCTCCCGACATCATGCCGTACCCCTTCGGCTCGTGGCTGTCCGAAGCGGCGCCGGCCGACCAGGAACGCCTGCAGACATCGTCGGTCCGGGTCCTGGCCCAGTTGCACGACATGGACGTGACGGCCGAGGATCTGGCTTTCTTGGAACTCGACCACCCCGGCACCACGGCTATGCGTCGCCATGTAGCCGACTCCCTGGCCTACTACGAGTGGGTGGCCGCCGAAGGGGCCCGGTCTCCCCTCATCGAACGCGCTTTCGCCTGGCTCGACGACCACTGGCCCGCCGACGAAGGAGACACCGTCCTCTCCTGGGGTGACTCACGCATCGGCAACATGATGTTCCGGGACTTCGAACCGGTGGCCGTGCTCGACTGGGAGATGGCGGCGGTCGGCCCCCGCGAGATCGACCTGGCCTGGATGATCTATCTCCACCGCTTTCTCGACGACCTAGCCCTCCAGATGGACCTTCCCGGGATGCCGCACTTTATGCGCCTCAACGACGTGGCCGCCACCTACGAGGCCGCTACCGGCCACACTCCGAGGGACCTCGAGTTCTACACGCTCTATGCGTCACTCAGGCACGCCATCGTCATGAGCCGGGTGGCCCGCCGGTCGATTCTCTTCGGTGAGATGGAGATGCCGGCCGATCCCGACGACCTGATCATGCATCGCGCCACCCTGGAGCAGATGCTCGATGGCACCTACTGGAGCGGGGTATGACCAATCCTGTCGGCCCCCTGCTCGACGGCGACGAAGGCTTCACCCACCAGGTGCCCGACACCTTCGCCGTGGTGGGGACCAGTGATCCCTCGTGGACCGAGAAGGTCTGCGCCATGGCGGCGGCCAAGGATGGAAGCCTCCAGCTCGGCTTCGGGCTCGGGAAGTACACCAACCGCAACGTGATGGACGGATACGCCGGACTGTCCCGGGGCGTCGAACAGATGACGGTCCGGGCCAGCCGGCGGCTGGGCTCGGACGGAACGACGGTCATCGGTCCTATCCGGTACGAGGTGGACGCACCGATGAAGACCGTCCGCTTCGCCCTGGAACCGAACACCACCCAACCGCTGTCGTTCGAGTGGACCTTCGAAGCCATCGTGCCCCCGTTCATGGAGGACCGGACCCACATGCGTCGCGGTACCCGCGTGGCCGCCGACCTCGTCCGCTACCACCAGATCGGCGTGGCCTCGGGCTGGGTCGACATCGACGGGGAACGCACCGAGATCTCACCCGACACCTGGGTATCGACGCGTGACCACTCGTGGGGTGTCCGTTACGACGTGGGTCTCCCGCCCCAGGACCTGGAACCCGGCGATCCTCTGGCCGGCCTGTCGTTCCGGATGATCTGGAGTCCGATCGCCATGGAACGTCCCGACGGGAGCCGCTACGGGCTCTTCCTCCACTACCAGATCTTCCAAGGCCCGGGATTCGCCCACAAGCATGTCGTCATGGGTGGGATCGAGACCCCCGATGGCGGCCACCAACCCTTCGTCGACATCGAGCCGGAGTTGACCTTCGATCCGGTCAACCGGCGGCTGCGCGGCGGACGGATTCACGCCATTTCGGCCGACGGCTCGGTCCGCACCCTCGGTATCGAGGTGGTTTCCGACACCGGATTTCATCTCGGGGCCGGACTCTATTTCGGCTTCGACGGCCACCACCACGGCGAATGGCGCGGGGACCTGGTGGTTGACGGTGAGCACATCGCCGACTGCTCGGAGCGGGCCGTCGCCCGCCGGTTGCACCAGATACGCGACACGGTGATTCACGTCACCGACCCCACTGGCGGGGGCGAAGGATGGGGGAACTGCCAACCCATCATCACCGGTGGCGACGAGTCCCTCGGTCTCTCCCCCGACGACAGCTTCATGTGAGTGCGGCGGCCATCCGCCTTTTTTCAGCTCTCGAAGACGAATGTCCGGATCAGGGCGGCCAGCTCCAGGGGCATGTCACCCTGCAGGCTGTGTCCGGCCTCTTCGAAGTGGACGACCTGAGCGGAGGGAAGTCGGCGGCGCAGTTCCTCTTCGTCCTCGTCGCCCAGGACGGAGTCTGACCTCATCCCCCGGGCCAGCAGGAGCGGCACCGTGATGGACGACACCGCTTCCCACAGGCCGCCGTAGAAGCTCTCTCGCTCCGTGCTCTGATCCCCCTCGGTGGAGGGCATCGGCGTCCGATGCCGGGCCCACCGCCAGACCCAGCTCCCGTCGTCCAGTTGTACGGCGTTGTGCAGGATCCCCCGTCGCAGCGACGACAGAGAGCGGGTGGGATTGAACTGCAGGGTCAAGGCCAGGAGCTCGTCCAGGCTGGCGAAACTGGGCGGCCCGTTCACGAAGTCGGTGATGTGTTTGGCCCGCTCCCCTTTGATCCCCGGCACCACGTCGACCAGGACCACCTTCCGCACCAGATCGGGCGCCTCCTTGGTCAGGGCGATGGTGGTGAGCCCCCCGAGCGACATCCCGACCACAGCGGCGGCATGGGGAGCCAGGACACGAATGGCGGCGGCCACGTCGATGGCATTACCGCTGGCATTCAACTGTCCTTCGGGGGCCGGTCCCGGCCCATCGGAATGGCCGTGGCCGGGCAGATCGACGGCCACCAGCGGTCGGTCCAGGGTCATGGCCACGGTGTCCCAGGTGTGGGCGTTCTGCGCCCCACCGTGCAGGAGCACCAGCTCTGGTTCACCGCTCTGCCAGGCCAGCGCGCTCAGCCGACGGCCGGGTGCCACCTCGACCGAGAGGCGCCGGACATCGGGGGGACGGTCGAAGGGCAGGCCGTACTCCTCGGCATTTTCGTGGAAGAACCCGAACTCGTCGTAGTCGACCCTGTCCACCGCCATGACAACCCTTCCCTCGGAGCCCCTGTCCTTGGCCCCTCTCACCTGTGGATGAGCTCGTCCTTCACGAAGATCCCGTCCTTCATGATGGCCGGGATCCGCTTCGTGTCGGCCAGGACGGCGATATCAGCCACCGGATCCCCGTCCACCACCAGGAGATCGGCCAGTTTCCCGGCCGTCACCGATCCCAGATCATGGTCGCGGCCCATCAGGGCGGCGCCATTGACAGTGGCCCACCGGATCACGTCGAGGGGGGCCATCCCGGCCACCTTCACGTAGAACTCGAGTTCTTCGCCGTAGATCCCATGGGGAAATCCGGCCGCCCCGTAGTCGTCTCCGAGAACGAGCTTCACACCGGCGGCACAAGCCACCGGAAGAATCTCGAAGGCAGCGTCGAGATCGTGGCGCAGATTCTCGGCCATGGACGGGTTCATGGCCTTGACCATCTCCCACAACCGGTAGACGAAGAAGATGCTCGGCACCACGAAAACCCCGGCGGCCACGATCCGGTCGATGCATTCCCGGTCCATCCCGTCGCCGTGATCGACGACATCGATACCGAGACCGACCGCCATCAAGATGGCGTCCCGGTTGGCGATATGACCTCGGATCTTGGCTCCCCGGAGGTGAGCGGCCTCGATGGCCGCGGCCATCTCGTCGCCCGTCATCTCGGTCCGCTCGGCGGCCCGGGGCACGGCGTGACCCCCGGTGACGAACATCTTGATGATCCGGGCTCCCTCTTTGATCTCCTGACGGACCGCCTTTCGGAACTCGTCAGGCCCGTCGCACAGATGCAGCGCTCCCGGTTCCCCCAGTTTCCAGTACCACGGGGCGGCGTCGTTGGCGTGCCCCGTCGTGCTCACGTCGCGACTTCCGGGGATGAGCCGGGGGCCGGGAATGGCCCCCTCCTTGATGGCCCGCACCATCGAGGCGTCGATGCCGAACGGTGCTCCCGCACTCACGGCCGAGGTGAACCCGGACAGCAGGACGCTCTTCAGGTTGTTGACGGCCCTCACGGCCTGGAGCGGCGGCGGTTCTTCCAGTCCGAAGGGTCCGGGGACGGCGCCCAACTCGTGGTAGGTGGCGTGAAAATGACACGTCACCATCCCGGGCATGAGCGTCCGGCCTTCGAGTTCGATGACCCGGTCGTCGGCTCCGAGTTCGGCCGGGTCCCTTTCACTCACCGACGTGACCCGGTTCCCCTCGACCACCACCGTCATCCCCGACCGCGGGGGATGCTCCCCGTCGAGAACGGTGCCACCCCGGAAGACGATCCGTCCCATGGTCGCTCCTATCCCCCGACGGTCCGGATCGGATCGGACCCGTCCCACCCGGAGACGGCGTTTCGGATGGCGTCGAAAAACCCGCCGAACTCGACCGTCTCGATGAGCTCGGAGCAGGTTCCTCCGTGCGTCTCGGTGTCGAAGTACGAGAACCTCTGCTTCTCGGTCAGGCCACGGCCACCGAAGAACGGTTCCATCCCCCGCGACGCGTAGCCGGCCATGGCGGCGTCGTAGTCGTCCACGAACCGCGCCAGATGGTGGAGGCCCGTCCCGTGGGCGGCCAAGAAGTCACGGTAGGGCGTCGGATGATCGTCGACAGGCTGGATGAGCTCGATCTGCAGCGCTCCGGAGAAACTGAGGGCCACGGCGATCCGGGCCTCGGTCGGCCGACCCCGATAGGCCAGGTCCTGCATGGGCGGTGACGGCAGAAAGTAGAACGGCCCCACCCCGAGCTTCTCGACCCAATGGGCCATGGCCGCCTCGATGTCGTCGACCACGTAGCCCAACTGGTCGATCGGCCCGAGCCATGACTGCATCTCTCGATCGTGCCACAGGCCGGTAGAGTCCGGGGCGGCAACCCGGCTCCACGCGTGGCCGGGCCGAAGGAAGGACGGGTCCATGCCCACCCCAGTCTCAGTGGCCGGCTACTCCCATCTGGCCATCGCCGTGACCGACATCGAGGCCGCCCGGGCCTTCTACACCGGGATGTTCGGATTCGAGGAGCTTCGTCGGCCCGACTTCGGCTTCCCCGGGATGTGGCTCAAAGTGGGCGACCTCCAGCTCCACTTCATCGAGACCGACGAGATGCCCACCCCCGGTAAGGGTTTCCCCCACTTCGCCTTGAAGATTCCCACCGAGGACTACCTCGAGACGGTTCGAACCCTGGCCGAGACCGGGGTGGCCGTGTCCGAACCCAGCTCACGCGACGACTGGGGAACGACGGTCTGGCAGTCCTTTCTCACCGACCCGGCCGGCAACGTCGTCGAACTGACCAACATCTGAAGCGTCGTCCGCCCGTCTCTGATCCGATCGGACCACTGGCTCCGGATTGGTCAGCGCACCATCACTCGATGGTCTGGCACTGAATGATCTGCGCTCTCGTCCGTATCCACCACAAACGCCACCGACACAAGGGGATTCGACGCATGGCCTTTATGGCATCCACAGGCACGACCGCACCCGCGAACACCGAGACACCAACAACCAACCGCCGCTACCGGCGCCTTCTCGTTCTCGGCCTGATCCCGGTGGTCGGGCTCCTGGCCGCCGCCTGCGGATCGTCGGGCGGGAGTAACGCCACGCCGACCACGGCGGGCACCACCGCGTCGGCCCCGACCACAGCGTCAGGTCCTGCGGCGGTGGTTTCGACCATGTCGGTCGGGAGTTTCGGGAAGATCCTGGTGAACTCCCAGGGCCAGGTTCTCTACTCCTTCACCAAGAACGGCGTCTCGGTCCCCTGCAACTCGTCGTGCCTGGCCGTCTGGCCGGCCGTCACCCTGCCGGCCGGGACGACAACTCCGACCGGCGCCGCCGGGGTGGGCACCCTCGGTACCACCACGGCCAACGGCCCCACCCAGGTGACGGTGAACGGCCTGGCCCTGTATACCTACGCAGGCGACTCTGCGCCGGGCGTCGCCAACGGCAACAACCTCGTCAGCTTCGGCGGAACATGGAAGGTGGTCAAAGCCCAGTGACCCGACGGTCCGCCCCGTGAGCCATTCCGCCATTGTCGCCACCGATGTCGACGGAGCCTCGCGTGGGGCCCACACCCAGCTGACCGACGCCGATCTTCCCGAGGGTGACGTCACCGTCTCGGTCAAGTACTCCAGTCTCAATTACAAAGACGGTCTGGCCGTCTCGGGAAAGGGACGCATCGTCCGCTCCTTCCCACTGGTCTGCGGCATCGACCTGGCCGGGACGGTCGAGGAATCCGACTCCCCCGATTGGAAGGCGGGCGACGAGGTGGTCCTCACCGGTTGGGGGTTGTCCGAGACCCATCCCGGTGGCTACGCCCAACGCCAGCGTGTCCGGTCCGAGTGGCTGGTGGCCAAACCAGACGGACTCTCCCTGCTCCAGTCGATGGCTGTGGGCACGGCCGGCCTCACGGCCATGCTCTGTGTGCTCGCCCTCGAACACAACGGTCTGAGCGCCTCGCCCGAAGATGACGGCGAGGTCCTGGTGACCGGCGCCGCCGGGGGCGTCGGATCGGTGGCCGTGGCCGTCCTGGCCAAACTCGGCCACCGGGTGGCTGCCTCGACCGGTCGGCCCGAAGCCCATGACTTCCTCACCTCTCTGGGCGCCTCCACCCTGGTCGACCGCCAGGAACTGGCCACCCCGTCGGGTCGTCCCCTCGATCGCGAACGCTGGGCGGGCGCCGTCGATGTGGTCGGAGGAGAAACTCTGGCCGCCGTTCTCCGTCAGACCCGTTACCGGGGAACAGTGGCCGCCTGTGGTCTGACCGGAGGCACCGATCTCCCCACCACCGTCCTGCCTTTCATTCTCCGAGGCGTCAACCTGATGGGGATCGATTCAGTCTCCTGTCCCACCGCCGTCCGGAACGTGGCCTGGCAGCGCCTCGGACGCGACCTCCCGACCGAGCTGCTCGACTCATTAACAACGGTCGAACCCTTGTCCCGGGTTCCCGATCTGGCCGAGGACATCGTGGCCGGTCGCATCCGCGGCCGTGTGGTCATCGACGTCAACGCCTGAGCCCTTCGCCTCTCACGCACCGGACCGAGCCAGGGCACGGTGCTGGTCCACCGCTTACGCTTTCACGTCATGACCAGCCCTTACGGCCTCGACGAACTCCCACCCGAGGAAAGCGACCCGAACCCCCGTCTCGAGTGGGAGGTCCCGGAGATCGTGGGGGCCACCATCCTGGTCAGCATCGCCATTCTGGCCATCGGTGGACTGGTCACCGGCATCGCCCGCGATATAGCCACCACCGGCGGTGCGCTCCCTATCGGGTCGGGCAACCAGCAGGTTTGGTACGCCGTCCAGATCGGCGCCGAGTGGGCGTCACCCGTGGTGGCCCTCATCCTGATGGGAGTGGTCGGTCTCTGCTGGTGGCAATGGCAAGGGTGGTCGGAGGTCATTGAGGATCCGGACCGCATCGAGGAACTCTCAGAGGCCCTGGGCCATCTCCGGCGGGCCCAGCGGACGGCCATGTGGACACGGGTGGTCCTGGTCGTCACCGCTCTCGGATCGATTGCCGTCTTTGTGGCCCAGTTGGGTGTCTACAGCGGAAGCGACGCCACCCTCGACATCTTGCCCGGCGTGGAGACGCTGGCCGTATTCGTTCTGTTGGCCGGCGCTCTCTGGATAGACAGCAAACTCACTGTCGACGACGACATGGTCGCCGCCGTGGCCGACTCATCGCAATGACATCGACGTCGGCCTCCATTGTTTCGTTGGCTGACGGGGTAGACATCCGCACCGCGGCGTCTGAAGATCACCACGGTGTCGTGGCCGTGGTGCGGGAGGCGTTCTCAGCTGGTGGTCGTGACCCGCAAGAGGAAGTCGACATCGTGCTGGCCACCTGGAACCGGGGAGCATCGGGTGAGGGTCTCGAGCTGGTGGCGGTGGCCGGGGACACCATCGTCGGTCACGTCCTCAGCGCTTGGGGCCGTCTGGACCACCGGGAGGTGGTGGCCGTCGCCCCCTTGTCCGTCCTTCCTTCGCATCAGGGCATCGGCGTGGGCCGTGCCCTCATGACCGAGCTTCTCCACCGGGCCGCGTCGGCCGCGCTCCCCCTGATCCTTCTCCTCGGTGACCCGGGCTATTACCGACGCTTCGGCTTCGAACCGTCGGGACCCCTGGCCATCTCCTACGGCCAGCCCGACAATCCCCATTTCCTGGTCCGCCGGTTCCCGTCCTACGACCCGACCTACCGGGGCTCCTTCACCTACTGCTGGGAACAAGAGGGCGACGTCGCGCCTCACACCTGAGCGACGAAGAGCCGCCACGTTCGCGGTACCCCCTTCAACTGTCTCTCACCCCGGTCGGCGAACTCGATCCCCGATCCAGCTACAAACGAAGGTACCGACGACGACACCAGCACTTCGTCCGGCTCCGCTTCGGACATCACCCGGGCGGCCATTTGCACGGCGATGCCCCCGACGTCGTCACCCATGATCTCCACCTTCCCGGTGTGGAGTCCACCGCGGATCTCGAGCCCCAGAGCACGTACCGAATGACGGATGACCCCGGCTCCGGATGGCCCGTCCCGGTCCGTCGAAGGCGGCCAGCACGCCGTCGCCGGTGGTCTTTATCAGTCGCTCTGTTACAACGGCCCGGCGCAATATGAACTGTGCCCCGCTAGAGACCGGTTGACTCGCCCAAGATCGTTCACCGCACGGCCCGGATTGCTCTGCCCTCCGACGTCAGCGTGTCGCAGCTCCGCTGGTCACCTACCAGGAGCTGTGCCGCGAACTGTCGGCCGATGGACCGGGGACTTTCGGCGAGCTGTCCGCTCCGTGCTGCGTCATTACAGCGATTGTTGGATGAGCACGGCCAAACGGCGACGAGCGGGGGGATATGGCAGCCCACTACCCGAGGCGCAAGACGGGGCTGGTGCCCTCCCGCTACTACGCCGGGACCTTCTGCCTGGAGGGACGCCAGCTGAGGATCCCCACGGCGAAGGGTGTGGCGCCTCTCGTCCTCCGTCTCACCCGTGAGGTCCCCTTAGGACCTCAACTCCGCCGCCTGGTCGCGGAAGCTCCGTTATCCAGATTTCTTATCCCCCGGTCTCCGACGTGACTCAGCGGAAATCGAAGGCCACCTTGATGGCCCGGCTCTCCTCCTGCGTGGCCAGAACGGTGAAGGCCTCCCGCCACTGGTCGAGTCGAAAAGTGTGGGTCAGCATCCCGGTCAGATCGACCCGGCCCTCCTCCACCAGCTTCAGGTAGTGGGCCATCCCGTGCATCCGGACGCCGTCGACCTCCTCCACCCCGAAGGCGTTCGATCCCACCCAGGAGATCTCCTTGAAGTAAAGCGGCGACCACTCCCAGCGCCCGGGGCCGTGCACGCCGCTCTTCACGAGCGTGCCCCTCTGCTTGAGCAGCCGTACCCCGACCTCGAAGGTCTCGGGCTTCCCGATGGTGTCGTAGACGACGTCGATCCCACCGGGGTGGGCCATGGGGAGTCCGTTGTGGGCCGGATGCAGAACGCCGCCGGACCAGGCCGCCGCCGTCTCGATGAGCGCCTCCCGGGGTTCGGGGGCGACCACCGTGGCCCCGAGCTTCCGGGCCAGATCGGCCTGGGCCTCGAAACGGGCCACGGCCATAACCTCGACGTCGGGATGGAGCGCCCGCAGGATGGCGATGGCCGTGGTCCCGAGCGCTCCGGCCCCGTAGACCAGGACCTTTCCGCCCGGGGGTGGTGGATGCCGGGTCACCGAGTGGAGCGAGACGGCAAAGGGATCGGCGAAGACCGCCAATTCGTCGGGAACCGAATCGGGGACGGGGATGAGCATGGAGTCATGGGCCGGGAAGTAGTCGGCGAAGCCTCCGGGTGCGTCCTTGCAGGTGCCGGTGTGGATCCCGGCGGCTAGATGGCCGTCCAGGAAGTGCCAGCACAGGCTGTAGTCACCGGCCTGGCACGATCCGCAGGGCGGATCGATCCCCCGCGGTCCGCACGACAGCCAGGGATTGAGGACCACCCGCTGTCCCACCTCGAGGCCTCGGGCGCCGTCACCCAGTTCGGCCACCTCGGCCACCACCTCGTGTCCGAGGATGGTCGGGAAAGTGAACAGGTTCCCGAGTGGGCTGTCCGAATTGTCCTCGCCGAAGTCCATGAAGACCTGCTTCGACTCTGATCCGCAGATGCCGGTGAACCGCGTCTTGGCCATCACCCACTGCTTGCGTGACGGATGGGGCTCGTCCATCTCGACCAGCTTCATCGGCGTCCGGGCCAGACCCACCAGCAGCGGATTGGACTCGTCCGGCGCCGTCCAGGCATCGGGCCTCACCCCATACAGCAATCCCTTCACAACCCCCACCACCTATCTGACGTCGACGTCAGGTTTGACGCTATCCCACCGGACCGATCAGGAAAGGGGCCTTCCTCCGAGCACCCGGGCGGCGGCGTCGACCACGGCGTGGCGGTGATCCTTCACCGTGGTCAGGACGGCTCGACGCTGCCGGAGCACCCGGGCCCCGGCCACCACCCCGCCGATCCGCATCACCCGTTCCGCCAACCGCACCGCCGCGTAACCGCACACCGGAGCGCCGACCGACGCTCCGACGCCGGCCCAGGGACCCCACCTCTCTCCGACCACGATCCCGATGGCCACATAGACCAGGGTGAACAGGACGAAGCACCCGAGCAGCTTCACCGTGGCCTTGATGCTCTCGTTCCGGGGGAGCGCCCCCACCTTCTTCATGATCCGGTAGGGGGGAATGCGAGGCCGACGGTACCGGCCACCGCCGCCGGCCAGGCGGCCAGGACCCGCACGGCCGACCAGGCCAAAACCAATCTCCGGTGGCCGGGCCGGTCACCGTCAGCCAGCTGACGGTCGGAGAGTCCGAGGAGAGCGAGATCGCGTTGGTGGTCGGCCAGGACCCGACGGAGACTTTGGAGCTCAGGCTCCCGACCACCCGTCTCCTCGACATCGGCCAAGGCCCGGGCTGTTTCTTCCAGCCGGGCCAGGTCCACGTCGCCGGCGCCGCCGCCCTCCGGTCGGGCCACGATCTCGGCGATCTCCCGCAGCTCGTCGGCCCGGATCCACGACCGGTAGGTCGGGCTCACGGCACCCAGCCGTTCGGCCATACCGGTGGTCAGGTCACGCACGGCCTGGTGCGGATCGTCCCGGTAACGCTCCTCCCACCCACCGATGCCCTGACCCGCCCCCACCCGGACCAGAGCCCGCGACCGGAACCGGAACCGAGCCTTGGCGTCATAGAACAGCCGACGGCGATGACGACCACTCCCGGAACGCCGTCGTCGATGGCGGCCCCGAGGGCGATCCGGGACGCCCCCATCGTCAGCGGTTGCAGGACGGACTCGTCGTGGCTGATCCCCTCCGGGAACAGCGCCACCTGCGCCTTCTGGGCGAGGAGGCGCCGGCAGGTCGGGAAACTGCTGACATTGCGCTCCGTCGATTCCCCGTCCTTGGCCCGGTAAACGGGGATGACCCCGGCCAACTTCAGGAAAAGCCACAGCGGCGGGATCCGGAACAGCCCCGACTTCCCTAAGAACCGGGGAAACCGGGGCCACATAGCCATGAGTAACAGGGCATCGACCAACCCGTTGATGTGATTGGCCACCAGCACCGTGGGTCCGTCGACGGGCAGGGCCGCCAGACTCTCGACCTCCACCCGACGGAAGAAGATCCGGATCAGGAGTCGGGCCAGACGGCTCATGACCGCGTCCGAATCCCGTCCCATCTTTGTAGGCTACGGGCGTGTCCGACACCTGCACCCATCTCGACCAGATCACCAACGCCTCTCCGACGGCCACCGGTTGCGAGGACTGCCTGGCCGCCGGCCGCCACGACTGGGTTCATCTCCGGGTGTGCCAGTCCTGCGCCCGTGTCGGTTGCTGCGACAGCTCACCCGGCCGCCACGCCACCGCCCATTTCCACAGTGACGCCCATCCCCTGATCCGCTCCTTCGAGCCGGGTGAGGAGTGGTACTACTGCTACCTCGACGACATCGCCTTCGAGCTCGAGGACGCTCCGCCGGCGCCCTCGCATCCTTAACCCTTCGTCTTCTCTTCTCGTTCGCTCACGTCGCCACCGTCTCGTCGCCCAACCCAGCGGCGATGGCTACATCGAGGCTGTAGTCGATGGGAACGACGATGACGCTGGGCACGTCGAGGGTGAGCGCATGAGCCAGGCGCTCCGAGAATTCGTCGGCCCTCCCGATCCGCCATCCCGGTAGACCGTGGGCCCCGGCCAGGGCCACGAAATCGGGGTTGGTGAAGTCGACCCCGAAGCTCCGGCCGAAACGACGTCGCTGCTTCCATTCGATGGATCCGAACTGGCTGTTCTCCCAGATCACATTCACGAACGCCGTCTTGAGCCTCTTGGCCGTCTCCAGTTCCTGCGCGTTCATCATGAAACCACCGTCGCCACTGACGGCCACCACCGAGGCCGACGGGTGGACCAACTTGGCGGCGATGGCGGCCGGCACGGCGAAACCCATGCCGGCCAGACCATTGGCGATCAGGGTGGTGTTCGGTTCGTAGGCCGGATACATCCGTCCGATCCACAACTTATGGAGCCCGACGTCGCTCACCAGGATGTCGGTCCGGCCCAGCCGGGCCCGGATGTCGGCCAGGACGCGGGGCGGGAGCATCGGAAACGAATCGTCGGTCATCGACCGTCGCAGCAGCCCCGCCGTGGCGTCGCGCAACCGCGACGATCCACCGCTCCGGACAGCCCCCCGGCACTCCTCGGCCAGGCCCAGTAGGACGTGGTAGATGTCACCCACCAACTCGACGGCCGGCGTGTAATAGGCATCGATCTCGGCCGGCAGTGTGTCGATGCAGACGATCGTCTTGTCGCCCCCGGGGTTCCACTGCTGCGGCGACTGCTCGACCAGGTCGTAACCGATGGTCACCACAACGTCGGCATCGGCGAAGCCGGCCATCTCGTAGTCACCGGCCTGCAGTCCGGTGGCCCCGAGCGCCTCGGTGGCGTCGGCCGCCACCAGTCCCTTCCCCATGAAGGTCTCGGCCACCGGGATCCCGGTGGCCCGGCAGAATTCCCGCAGGGCTCCGGCGGCGCCACCCCGCACGGCGCCGTTCCCGGCCAGCGCCACCACCTTGTTCCCGCTCCGGATGATCTCGGCCGCCCGCAGCATCTCCCGGGCCGCCGGTTCCGGTCGCACCGGCGGGTGGACGGGCAGAGGGGCCCAGCTCCCACCGCCGACGGTGGCCAGATCGGTTCCCATCACATCCTCGGGCAACTCCAGATGGGTGGAACCGGGCTTCTCGGCCTGGGCCACGGCGAAGGCCTTCCGCACCGCCTCGGGCACGATGGCACTGTCGGAGACCCGGGCGTTCCATTTGGTGATGGGCCGCATCAGGCTCACCACGTCGATGTACTGGTGGCTCTCCTTGTGCATCCGGTTCAGGTCACCCTGACCGGTCAGGGCCACCAGGGGGGCCCGGTCGAGATAGGCGTCGGCCACTCCGGTGACCAGATTGGTGGCCCCCGGACCGAGGGTCCCCAGGCAGACGCCGGCCCGACCGGTGAGCCGGCCCACCGTGTCGGCGATGAAGGCCCCGGCCTGTTCGTGACGGACGGGGACGAATTGGATGGAGGACTCGTCGAGGGCTTCGTTCAGATCGAGGGTCTCCTCCCCCGGTATTCCGAAGACCCACCGGACCCCTTCCGCTTCCAGACACTCGACCAGAAGATGGGCGGCCCGCCGCGTGGCCACCTCAGCCCCCACCCGGTTCCGCCGGCGTCCCGAGGTGAGCGGCCAGGAAGGCGAGCATCCGCCGCCACCCGTCGGTGGCCGCCTCTTCGTCGTAGCTGTCGGACCCGTCGCGCATGAAGCCGTGACCCGCTCCCCGATAGACCACCGTCCCGGGGTGTCGGCTCTTCACCGCCTCGATGTCGGCCGCCGGGATGTACTCGTCGGTGTCTCCGAAAAGCAGCAATGTCGGACACCGGGGCTCGCCCCCCTCGGCGGCGATCCTGGCCCCGTAGAAACCGACGGCGGCATCACATCCGGGCGACGAGACGGCGGCCTGGTAGGCCTGCAGACCACCCAGGCAGAATCCGATGACCCCGACGGCGGTGGCCCCGG
>Ga0208357_1000711_pt1 | contig 25960 bp, 30 predicted proteins | sample NGESurdeep092012_6_FD_184487 | JGI IMG/M metagenome (GOLD analysis project Ga0208357, IMG submission 184487) | Arctic peat soil microbial communities from Barrow, Alaska - NGEE Surface sample F52-2 deep-092012 (SPAdes) | ecosystem: Environmental > Terrestrial > Soil > Wetlands > Peat ...
ATGGGAGGCCTTTTTGCTTATCTAAGAACAAAGGAACATTGTGCAACTCACAGGAGCCCAGGCACTGATCAGGAGCCTCGAACAAGAGGGCGTCGACACGATATTCGGGCTGCCCGGTGGCGCGATTCTCCCTGTGTACGACCCGCTCCTCGACTCATCAATTCGCCACATCCTCGTTCGCCACGAACAAGGCGCCGGTCACATGGCCGAAGGTTACGCCCTGGCGACCGGGAGACCGGGCGTCGCGATGGTCACGAGTGGACCCGGCGCGACGAACATCGTCACGCCGGTTGGTAACGCTCACATGGACTCGACGCCGCTCGTCGTTATCACCGGCCAGGTGGCGACCGCCTCCATCGGTACCGACGCGTTCCAGGAGTGCGACATCACCGGCATCACGATGGGGATCACGAAGCACAACTTTCTGGTCCAATCGGCGCAAGAGATCCCGCGCGCCGTCGCGGCAGCGTTCCATTTGGCGACGACCGGTCGACCGGGACCGGTGTTGATCGACGTACCCAAAGACGTGACGCAGTCGATGATGGACTGGTGGTACCCGGCGAGCATCGAGGAGTACGACTTGCCGGGCTATCGTCCGGAGATCGCACTCGACCATGAGGCCGTTGCGCGCGCGGTGGCGCTCATCGCCGAATCGGAGCGACCGGTGCTCTACGTCGGTGGCGGCACGTTGAAATCGCGCGCCGCGGATGAGCTACTGGCGTTCGCCGAGCGGACGGGCATGCCGGTCGTGACGACGTTGATGGCTCGCGGAGCCTTCCCGGACTCGCACGAACAACATCTCGGTATGCCCGGTATGCACGGCATGTACACCGCGGTCACCGCGATTCAAAAGAGTGACCTGCTGATCTCTCTCGGCGCGCGATTTGATGACCGGGTGACGGGCAAGATCCCGGCCTTCGCCCCCGGCGCGAAGGTGATCCACGTGGACATCGATAGGGCCGAGTTCAACAAGGTTCGTCTCGCCGACGTCGCGATTCAGAGCAATGTGGCAGCGGTGCTGACGGCGTTCGACGCCGCCCGAGCGACGCCACGCAACCTCGACGTGTGGTGGAAGACCATCAATGACTGGCGCGACCGGTACCCACTGGTCTACGACGAACCGACGGCCGACGGACCACTGCGACCGCAACACGTCATCGAGGCAATCGCCGCCAAAGCCGCACCGGGCACCATCGTCGCGGCCGGCGTCGGGCAACACCAGATGTGGGCTTCCCAGCACTGGAAATTCGAAGAGCCCGGCACGTGGATCAACTCGGGGGGTGCGGGGACGATGGGATTCGGAGTACCCGCCGCCATCGGCGCGAAGGTCGGTCGACCGGACCGCACGGTGTGGTGCATCGACGGGGACGGCTGTTTTCAAATGACGGCCCAGGAGTTGACGACGGCGCGCTCGGAGGGAATTCCGATCAAGGTGGCGATCCTCAACAATGCCTACCTCGGAATGGTTCGACAGTGGCAAGAGATGTTCTACGAAGAGCGCTACTCCGAGGTGTACCTCAGCGCCGATCTTCCCGACTACGTGAAGTGGGCCGAGGCGATGGGTTGCGTCGGACTTCGTGCGCGCACGCTCAAAGAGATGCACGAGGTGATCGACGAGGCCAACTCCATCAACGACGTGCCGGTCGTCATCGACTTTCGCACCGACGCCGAGGAGAAGGTCTTCCCGATGGTCGCTGCGGGCGCGAGCAACGATGACATCCTCGTGCACCCGCTGCAGCGCGGTGACCGTTGATGAGCCCTGAACCGTACTTAGGCGAGGTTTCTCGTACACCGGTGCGTCACCACATACTCTCCGTGCTCGTTGAGAACAAGGCCGGTGTCCTGGCTCGAATCGCCGGGTTGTTCGCTCGTCGCGGATTCAACATCTATTCATTGGCGGTCGCCCCAGCCGAGAGTCACGCCAGGTTCTCTCGCGTCACGATCGTCGTCGATGCTGAATCGGCACCCTTGGAACAGATCGTCGGACAGCTGGACAAGTTGGTCAACGTCGTGGCGATCCACGACCTCGCGCCGAGCGACGCCGTCGAACGCGAGCTGCTACTGGCCACGCTGCCCTTAGGCGACGATCATCGTTCGGCCACGCTCGACACGATCACGAAGGCCGGCGCGTCGATTGTCGACGTGGGTCCGACGTCGGTCACGGTGATGCTCGCGGGAACACCCGGCGCGTGCGACGAGCTGGAACGCGCCCTCGAAGATTTCGCCGAGGTCGAGCTCCATCGGACCGGTCGCGTGGCACTCCCTAGACTTGGTTGACCCAAGATCGACAATCAAGATGAAGGACTCCCCATGACCACGATGTACTACGAAGCCGACGCCAAGCCCGAGCTCTTGATGTCGAAAAAGATCGCCATCCTCGGCTACGGATCCCAGGGCCACGCGCACGCGCTGAATCTGCACGACAGTGGCTACGACGTACGCGTGGGACTGCGAACCGACTCCTCGTCAATCACCAAGGCCGAAGCCTCGGGACTCCGCGTGCTGTCCATTGCCGACGCCTGCGCCGAGGCCGACGTCATTATGGTGCTCGTGCCCGATACTGAACAGAAGCGCACCTACGACGCCGAGATCGCGCCCCATCTCACGACCGGCAAGTGCCTGCTGTTCGCCCACGGCTTCAACATCCGCTTCGACCTGATCAAGCCGCCGCCGGACGTCGACGTGGCGATGGTCGCGCCTAAGGGACCGGGACACCTCGTGCGGCGCACGTATCTGGAAGGCGGCGGCGTGCCGTCGCTCGTGGCCGTCCATCAAGACGCCACCGGACACGCCCACGACATCGCGCTCGCCTACGCGCACGGTATCGGCGCCACGCGTGCCGGTGTGCTCGAAACGACGTTCACTGAAGAGACCGAGACAGACCTCTTCGGTGAGCAGGCCGTACTGTGCGGCGGCGTGTCGGCGCTAGTTCGTGCCGGTTACGAGACGCTCGTGGAGGCCGGCTATCAGCCAGAGAGCGCCTACTTCGAGTGCCTGCACGAACTGAAGTTGATCGTCGACTTGATGTACGAAGAGGGCATCACCGGCATGCGCTTCAGTGTTTCGGACACCGCCGAATACGGCGACCTGACGCGGGGACCGCGGGTCATCAATGAATCGGTGAAGAAAGAGATGAAGCAGATCCTCACCGAGATCCAAGACGGAACTTTCGCCGCCGAATGGATCTTGGAGAACGAGATCGGACGTCCTCGCTACCGCGAACTCCGTGACGCTGGAAAGAAGCACCCAATTGAGGACATCGGCAAGAAGCTCCGCGCCATGATGCCATTCGTCTCGGCCGGTAAGCAGAAGGTCTCCGAGGTTTCCGGGGGCGACACCGACTGAAATCACGCGAAGCGCCTGATCATTCGAGTTGGCGGTCAGATCGCTCGCAAGGGGAGTTGAATGTCTCGATTTGGGGACTCGTAGTACCACGCCGAAATGAAGTCGAAGGATCGCCCTCCACGAAGTCGCTAATCGATCTGAACGTGGGTAGGTGATATGAGAGGCCCTGCTCGGCTTCTGGGATTATCTCGGCGATCGTTTCGCGTAGGTTCTGGAGCGTTGCGCGTTTTGGCTCGTCGATTGCGTCCAAGTAGACCGAGATCTCGTCACTAGACATCTGGCCATTATTAATCGACGACCGCCTACGATCATGGGCTCCAAACGAACTCTGCATCGGTTGATCCGTAGAACACGCCGAGTACAGTTCGAATCGATGGCGTCGCTCCCACCGTCCAATGGGCAGCGCCCATCATTAGATTTCGCTTCCGTGGCTCGACATTGGAGTTGGGCCGACCGCCTCGAATCGATCGCACGCACACGCGGCTGGATGTGGCCCGCCATCTCGGCAACCGTCGCCGTGACTGGTGTCACGGTTTTGGCCGCCGTCCATCGACTGATCGACCTCGGAACCTACCTCTTGGGTGGCGCCAATGCCTTTCGATCCGATCTTTACAGCGTTCACTACCCACCAACACATTTGGGCTTCACGTATCCGCCGTTCGCCGCGCTCTTGTTCTCGCCTCTCTCACACTTACCCGTTCGTGTCGACCAGATACTCTTTTCCTGGCTGAGCGTCGTCGCATTATTCGGTGTCATCGTCGTCAGCCTTCTGGTGACGTGTCCGACGCTCCACCGACGTAGCGTTGTCTGGTGGGCCATACTCCTGGTCACTCCAGTCGGTCTTTTCGACCCCGTCCGAGAAACTCTCCTCCTGGGACAGGTGAATATCCTCTTGGCCCTCGCGGTCATTGCCGATATGACCATGGTCCGGCCGGGTCGGCGTGGCTACCTCGTCGGCCTTGCGGCCGCGATCAAACTCACGCCACTTATTCTCGTGCCGTATCTGCTCTTGACCCGTCAGCGAGGCTCCTGGTTACGTGCCCTTGGCACGTTCATCGTGGCCGGAGCCGCAACCGCGGTCCTGACGCCGAGCGCGTCATGGACGTACTGGACCCACGACGTTTGGAAACCGAACAGCGCTGGCTGGTTACCCTGGGTCGGAAACCAGGGCGTCGTCGGCGTCGCCGATCGCCTGCTCGGTCACACTCTCAGTGCGTCCACGACGTTTTCGCTCGTCGCAGTCATCTCAGTAGTCGGACTGTGGATCGCGCTTCGTGCCTACTGGGTGTCATCGCCACTCCTCGGCCTGCTCGTCGTCGAAGCAACCGAGTCGATGGCATCACCCGTGTCGTGGTCACATCACTTCATTTGGATCGTCCTCTTGATCGTGTGGTTGGCGCTTGCTCCCGACCGGCCCATCCACGGCGAATGGTGGGCGGCCCTGGCGGCGGTCGCCTTTTGGGCCGCTCCCATCTGGTGGGTTCCTCACGGGCCGAGTATTCGTTACGCCGGGCAGGGTTGGTTGATGCTGCCCGCTGACTCGTTCTTCATCGTCTTCGCGGTGGTGTTGTTAACGTCGTTGGTGCGCGTCATGCGGAGTACGCGACGCTCCCGTTTGAACAGTTAGTGATGAACGAACCATCGTGCGGACGAGGCGAATCGAGGCGCGGGAGTTAGTCGACGAGATTATTCACTGCGAGTCTGGCTGTTGTCGTTTCGCAATGATGAACTCCGCGGAATGTGTCCGCTTGATCTCGGCTTGCAACGATGACGTCACAGTGACTGATCGTCGATTGTACGGCGGAGTTGGAGCGCCAGGCTGGGGACGACGAAGGATGCGAGGAAGATCGGCAGGAAACTCTTCCCGGTGCATCGAAAGGCGACGGTTTCGTTCTCGGCGGCGTCGAAGGTTTGCGTTCGGCTGCACTTTCGACCACTGAGAATCTTCAAGGTGTGAAGTCCCGCTTCGATTGGTATCTCGATCGTGTCATTCATGTCGAGCGATCCGGCACGCTGACCGTCGACCACGATGTCGTAAGTGCCGCGTCGGACCTCGACTCCAATTGATTTATGCGTCAGTTTGAGCGTTGCGACCATGGTTGATTTCCCTTCATTGTTGGAAAGTGTGCCTAACCTCGCTCATCGCCAACTTGCGCAGTCAGGATGTGCGAAGTTGCGTGTGAACGAACGAATCCGTCAAAGGTGATTGGGCGAGCGGCCTCTGCCACCGCAGCAGCGAGCGCCAACTGATCCGCCTCAGGAAGTTGGGCAACGATCGTCGCCACCGAGGTTGTGCGTAGTGTCAACAAGAGCTGACCAGGGCCGCCTTCAAAAATCAACGGCAACTCACAGCTACGCACTTTCACGTTCGTGAATCCGCTGTCTTTGACGAGTCGAGCCAATGAATCCGAATCACTGAACCCCCAGGGACCGGCTTCATACGCATCGGCAGTTTCGGCGCCCAGCACCTTTTCCAAAGCGTTCGCCAGGGCCGCGAACGGGGGACAGTCCTCTATGGCGCTCCAAACGGCGATGCCCAACTGTCCGCCGAAACGCAAGGCTCGTCGCATGTCGGCCAGAGCGGTCGGTCGGTCGGGGAAGAACTGTAGGCCCTGCTGACAGGTCACCACGTCAAAGGCTTCGTCGGGGACCTGGAGTGAATCGGCCGAGCACTCCAAGTATTCGATTGGTGCGCTGTGACCACTCGAGATCTTCGAGCGGGCGAGGTCGAGCATCGCCGGACTCAGATCGCAACCGGTAACTCGTCCCGTGGGACCGACGCGAAGCGCGGCGTGTCGAGTCACCGTTCCAGGGCCACATGCGACATCTAAAACCGCTTGGCCACCACGAAGTTCTATCTGATTGAGCAAGAGCTCGGCCCAGGGCTCGAACATTCGCGGAACCATGATCTCGTCATAGAAACCCATGGCGGTCGTCGACGCCGAGGCAAAAGATGCGCCCCATTCCTGATTGTCGGCCACGGCCCCCCTTTTCGGCTCTTAGAGCATCACCATTACACCTCAGTTCGTCGATGCGCCGCCAGCGCTACGGATTCTGGAGAACGAGAAGACCGGTTGAGACTGGTCTCTCACCTTTGCCGGCGTGATAATCGATGCGCCCGTTGGCGTAGAGCGCGGTGGAATCACCCCCGTCCAGATCGAGAGCGGTCACGACGTGAAGGGATTGGAGCAGTCTGACCAACTGGTGACCGGTGGCACCTGACTTGTCGTCTATTCCGGCGACAATCATGATGACGGTCTCGTCCGAACCCGTCCATCCAATCACCGTGCGCGCGTACCTCTGGGCCATGTAAGTGTCGGTCGAACTTATTGGCACAACCACGCCGTCATTGAGAAGGATCGGGTGCCCTCCGATGTTGTCGCATCCCGCGGCGGAGGTCGTTGTCATGGTGACGGTAGATCCGACCGTCAGGGTCGCCAACGGCGACCCCACGGGGGCGGAGATGAAGACGTGACCAACGCTCACCCTTACTGCATTTGTGGTCTGCGCCACGAGCTCGAGTTCGGCCGTGGTGTTGATCGTGGTGGGACTTGTGGTGCCATCAACTTGAGCGAACTCGTAGGTGATGCGCCGCGCCCCGGACGGAATTCGAAGCGCGTACTGCGCGGTGAAGAGCAAGGTCCCGACCAGAGGGAGATCGACCCTGGGGTACGTCATCGGGAGTTCCTGGTTGACGCCGGCAATCGGTACGGTGACGCCGTTGACATTGACACTGACATTCCAGTCGAGTCCTTCGTTGACTTGCTGACCATCAAGATCAATCTGTTGATGCGCGATCTCGGGAGTATGCAGGAGAACGCAGTTTTGAATGATCCCGCCCACCTCGTCACCGGGATCGGGCCTCCCTATGTGCGTCACGTCGTAGAAGTCACCGTTCACCGCCGCCACGCAACCGACCGTGCTTCGGCACATGGAGCTTGGAGTCTCCAGGCCACCGTCGATTTCGTGATTCGCAAGGTCAATTGCGAGCGAGTATTGCGGCCCGTTGAAGGTGAGCACGCGGATTGGTGCGTGCACGCCGTACCGGACTCCGCTGATCGCCCGTACGTTCAGCCCGCGCACGCTGGTTGCGTCTGAGGCAGTTGGGGAGGCACTCGCGACTGTGTCGACGGAGAGCGGCACCACGGTGAACGATGCGACCACGACCGTCGCGAGAACGACAACGCCGGTTGGTAACCGACAACCCCGGCCCCGACTGATCCCTCGTGAATCTCTGAAGTGCTTCGCACTTCTGCGTGAGAGAAAGGTCTTCGAATTGTGGATCACGTCGTCACGATAGGACGGCAATGGTGTGTAGTAACCGTCACGGCACCCGCTGACTGAAATTCCCAGTCCTGAATCAAAGCAGATAGGTAGATACTGACCGACGACGCAATTGAATTGCTACTAGTCGGCGGTTCGCCGTAAGAGTCGTGCACACCTGCATTGGAGGCTTCCTCACCTGTCAGTGGCGTGTGAAATCAAGGTTCCCATTGATGGAAGAGCGTTTCAGGTGCGCAGGTAGATGTCGGGATGAACAACCTCCATGAAACGCCGTTCGTCACCGATCTCGGTGAAGCCAAATTGTGCATATAGAGAGTGAGCGTCGGATGTGAGAAGTAATAGACGGCGGAGCCCCTGAAGGGCGGGGTGGTTCATGACTTCGTGCATAAGCCACTTCGGTAGACCGCGCCACGATGAGATTCCAGAATGAATACGTCCGCAACCAATGCGAAGGTCGCTCTGTCTGTAACGATCCGTGCGAAGCCGACTAGAGCATCACCGTGATAGACGCCGAAGCAAAGTGAATTGTCGATTGAACGTTCAACGACGGCCCGCGGGATACCAAATGCCCAGTACGACTCCTTGGAGAGGAAGTGGAAGACCAATTCGACGTCAATTCGATCTCGGTCCGTCGAGATCTCGTAGCCGAGAACGCTCATCGGTGGTCCCATGAAGCCATTCTGGTCCAACCACGTCAACGACGGTCTCACGGCATCAGAAGGCTGTCAGAACGCCGGCGAGGTTCCACACGTTGACAGCAGGGACGCGCAATTTCATGAGCATCTCTTGATTGCTGCAGACGACCCCGAGCGACGAGTCTTGGTCGATGAGTTCTTGGCGAGGGTCACGGCACGGTCTTCCCAGACCATCTTGGGGTCTCGGGGTTCGTTGCTCCCGCTCTGAATGTCCGATTCGCTGTGGTGGGACTCTGGGAGTTGGCGGCTGTCAGTGTCGTAGCCCGACGTGGCGGGGATGCAACCTTCCACTGGCGCCTTCGAACCAAGGAATGAAGATCGTCGACCCACCGGAATCAATATCAGGGTCAATTCGAGTCATCTCGGAACGATCACGCACTTACGCCCTCCGTTAGCCCAAGTTGAAGACCACCGTCACCGTGGTCGACACGGTCTTACGAATGGTCGTCGTGTCGTAGACGCCGCCGCTGGAGACCTCGACGGAGCCCACGGCATTGACCTGGAACGGTCCACTCTTGGCATTGCGAACCGACCCCACGGACCCGCCCGTGGCGGAAGTGAGCGCGATAGCCCTCGACTTCGCGTCGCGCACCGCCGCGGCGATGAGTCGAGGTCGGAGTTTCTGCAGGGTGCTCACGTAGTACTGCGGTCCCGAGGAGTTGATGTTTGCACCTGTCTCCAGAACCTGGCCAATGCCTTGGCTGAGCTTCTGAACGAGATAGACGTTGTCCGAGTTCACCGTGATGTTGCGGCTCGCCTGATAGTTCAGGATCTTGCCCGTCGGATTGCCATTGATGTACTGCTCGTTGTTCGACGTCGAGACGCCACTCAGCACCAACTTCGAGACGTCGATCCCCCCACTCTTGAGGTATGCGCTGAGGGACTTCACGTCAGCGGTCACCATCGAGACGGCCTCTTGGGCGGTGGGGGCGATCTCCTGCGCCGTCAACGTCCACACCACTTGGTTGGCGGAGACGGCGGCCGAGGCCTCGCCGGTGATGGTGATGCCGGTGTCGCTGCCACGCACTGACACGCCGCGACCGACGGCAATCAATCCAATGAGGAGTGACACCGCAACGAGCAGTGAACTGACCATCAACGCAACGCCGTGCGGGACGCTTCGTTTCTGATCGCTCACGACGTGAGAGTACTTCAGATCTTGAGACGCAGAATCGCAACCCGCCAATGGTGGTTGAAGAGGTGGAGTTCCAAACTGAAAAGAGTGAATTCTTCTCCGTCTCTTTGCACTGACCCAATACTCTTAAAGCCGAGTCGAGCGCAAGTCGATCGTCGCCCGATTTTCGGGTTCTGCTCGGTAATAGATCTGGTCTAAGCGCTGCCATTCAAAGGCGCCCGGTCTATCCGCACCGGCAGTCAAATTACATGCCTTGGGTTGCCCCCAGCCGGAGTGTGCCTCAGTGGGGTAGGTAATACAGGTGATGGGCTTATCCCTGCGCTAAAGGTCGAAACGGTCGAAGGGGCCCGTTAGTCCGAGACTGAAGGCAGGATCATGGGACATGAGTAGTCGTTGTTGTCGATGATGAGATCAGACTTGGAGATTGGGTGCACTTCGGCGATGTAGATCTCCTCTGCCGGGCCATACCGATCTCGACGAACTCTCGTTGCCTCGTCAATACCTTCTGCATCGAGGTCCCGCACGATTCCTCGCGCGACGGCGACTTTCGGCTCCACTTCCAGCCAGATCCGAAAGTCCCAATACGTGTTGTATTCGGGTCGCAGCGCGAAGACTGAGTCGACGATCAAGACTGCATCATCGGGAGCGGTCACGGAGGTGGCGCGATGGTCTACGCCCGTGAGTGGATCATGAGCGCAGAGCGCGACCCTGCCATTCCCGCTGGGCCCCGCAGGAACAAGCAGGAGGTCCACTGCGGATCGGAAGTCGTAGGCATTGCGGTAGTACCCCTCACCGGTCACGCGGTCATACCCGCGCTCGCGGGCGTCGCGCCATGGATGTTTAAAATCGTCGAAGCTCGCTCTGAGCGTTGAGCGCCCGCGCTCGCGGAGCGCCGCGGCAAGTTCGTGGCCGAAAGAAGACTTTCCAGCGCCGCTACGCCCGTCGATAGCGATGCGAAGCCGGCGGGGGGAGAGTTGGCTGATCGTGTCCGCCACGTCTCCTATGAACCTTGTCCGAGCGCTTGACGCCGGCTCGGGCTCCGGCTGTCGCCACGTGGAGACCGATTCAAACGAAGTCACGGCAGGAATGTTTACACATGGCCGCATTCAAGGAGCGCCGGCAAGTGGGTACTCGTGGGCCCGATGCAGCAGGATTGCAACCCTTCACTGGCGGATGGATCAAATCAAGTCCTGATTGGCTTCGGCGGCCCGCCATGACGTATCGCTGGACTGAGGTCAGAACCTAAAGCGAGTCAGCCCGCCCGGCTCCGTGCCCAGTACCACGGTCACCGAATGAGGTGTGATGCGATAGACGTTCCACGGCGGTGGTCCTTGCGACGGGGCGTTGAACGGGGCTGTGATTCCCGCCCCGGTCTCATCCACTTCGGCGGACCACCCCTGGTCCGCCCAGGCCTCGGCAAGGCGCGTCAGTGTGGCCGGGTCGGTCTCCTGCGCCGCCTCACCTTCGGCGACGACGTCAGCATCGCGGATAGACACGGCGATCGAGCAGCGCGGGTCGCGGGCGACATTGCGGCTCTTCCGAGTACTCGATCCCGTCTGGAACCAGAAACTTCCTTCCAACCAAAGCGCACCGACCGCAGTCACGTGCGGGCTCCCGTCCTCGTTCACGGTCGAGAGCCACGTCGTACGAGCGTTGTGGGCGTTTGGATCCGGCGGCGATCCGGCATCGAGCTTCTCGACAATGTTCGCCCAGTTAACTGCAGGCAGCCCGTCCAACGCACCCAAGTTGATGATGTCCATTACGTCTCCTCGCGCGTCGACCAACGAAACTGCTCAGAGTCACCACAGAAGTGCCGCCTTCTGGACGCATGCTACTGAACACATCGCAAGATAATGGTGTCGGAGGCCCGGCTTGACGGAAATGCCACCTTGCACTGGCTGTGAGAAGAACGAGGTTCTATCGCCGTCGCTCGCCTCAGTAAGGCTGCTTCAAGTCTGTGAACATTGGAAAGTGCTTGATGTTGCAAGTGAAAAGTTCGCAACCGGTGACAATCACAGTCGCCGCGATTGCGAGGTCTGCGCTATCGATCGAACGATGGCTGGGCAGCCACTTTCGACCCATCTCACCAGCGCGCTCTGCAATCAATGTGTCGACTGGATGCCAGACAAAGACGGAAAGGAGTGCCCGAGTGCTACGTTCCTCGTGGGTCCTCATTCCTGCAAGTACCTCGAGACGTGTCATTTCGCTTGCGTGCAACGGCGCGCCAGATCGCGCTTCTTCGAGAGCTTGCGCAGCGCCCTGGTGGCCCCTGAGATAGTCGATGATGACGGACGTGTCGACGAGTACCGACATCAGTCGTTACGAGTGAGACGCGACCCGGATCGCAACTTCTCAACCGTGGCGGCTCCGCTTTCTTCGCGGTCGCTCCAAGAGCCAAAGGCCTGGCGCATGAGATCGAGGTCGTTCGAGCTTGAACGCCTAGTCCCGTACATCGCTTCCACCGCGTCACGGATGAGGGCCGAAAGGGACTTACCTGTCCGTGTGACTTCCGCGTCAAGTGCGTGGCGCTCTTCTGCTGTGAGTGAAATTTGAGTTCGTTGCATGATGTAAGTATACATCACTACTGATTCATTGGTCATCGGTTCGAGCCGTTCCGGGCGGGAGAACATTCGCGACTCGGGACTATCAATCTAGACGGCGAAGTGGTCTCTGAGGGTTCGCTTGTCCCAGAAATGGTGCAACACCACTTTGGTAACGGGCCGACGTGCACAATATCCGGCCGGAGAATTTCTGCATGGGGGGATGAGTACTGCTACGAATAAGAGCGTTTGATTTGACTCGGAAAAGTGGCAGTGCAGCTTGTCAGTTAATTCGCCGACGGGACTGACATGGGGCCGTCTTCGGGTACCGTTCGAGGTAGTAGCAGTTCCTAACGTCAGAATTGCCCTGCGGCGATGGCGTCTTCAAGAGGAGACGACGAGTGAGCGTATTGAGGCGATACTGGGCAAGGCTCGAAAACCAGCGGCTACGGCTGGCCGGCGCGTCCATGCTCCTCGTTGGGGTGCTTCTCATCTTGAATAATCCACCTGGTGGTACGTGGAATCACGTCGGCTGGGTCTTCGAGCTCATTGGGCCCATTGGCATGGGCGTCTTCTTCTTCTTCATGCTCTCGCGCAAACGGCACTAGTGACTGCTTAGGATGAGCCGCCCTCGGAGGACCGACATCAACATTCTCCGACTGGCGGATCAATTCATGGCACCAAGCGTGATCACATCGAAATCGAGATCATCCGCGAAGAATCCCAGGACAGCGGCTTAGTCCGACTAAGGGAATGCGCCCATCTCGTGAAGTAGTTCAACAGCATTCGTAAAGTGCCTCGAATGATGGACCCTTGCGGCCTCACCTCAACGTCGCGGCGCAGATACCGTAGGTACATGGAAGACGCCGAACGGCAACGGTATCGCTCATCGTTTGGTGCCGCGGCGGTTGCATACGCCGAGCACCGCCCGGACTATGCGGAGGCTGGCCGGCAACGCCTTGCACTGGTTCGATATGGACGTTGCGGGGCCTGAAATTGCCAGGGTCCTCGCACCCGATGGCATCCTGGCAGGACTTTGGAACATCTTCGACAAGCGCATTGAATGGGTTGCTGAACTCGCACGGGTTGGTGGCAGCCAGGCCATTGGCTCGCGTGACATGGCTACCAACTGGCATTACGAGACCGCACGTATGCACCTTGCAAACGGTGGAGCCATCGCCCATTTCGACTCGTCGGAGCAGGCCGTATTTCATCATGGGCAGCGCCGCACTGCCGACACTCTCGTGGCGACCTTCGCAACGAAAGCAGGGGTATTGGTAATGCCCGAACAAGAACGAGAGGCCGTGCTCCTAGGTATACGCAAGTTCCTCGTCGGCAACCCGGAGACCGCCGCTGGCGAGTTCACTCTCCCGATGCTGACTGGCGTGCTCCGTGTTCGTCGAATGAATACCATCGGCCGTCGAAGTTGATGTTCCTCTTGAGCAGGAAGAAAGCGGGACTACTCCGATGGAAAACCTCCCATTTTGTGCTGTCGGAGGACCGACGTCAACATTCTCCGACTGGCGACTTCGGGTGTGGTCAGTGCTTTAGCGGAAATCTGCCAATGATCTGACACCCTCAACTACGGCCCACTTATGAATGTTGCATAATCAGAAGTGCCATGGAGCGTTCGTCCAGAACGTTGGGTCAGGTTCCGTGTGGTGAAATTCGCCTCAATCAAAAGGGGCAGAACGGGGGCTGCAATGGGAGTCCAGTCAGGCGATGATAATGAGGAACTTGCAACCAACGTTGATCAAGTTGACGCAACTGTAGAGGCTGGAGTTCAGCCAAGTGCTTCTCCGGAAGTGATCTCGTCAACGCGATCTTCGAGGGCGTGGGTACGTTTACTTCCCGTACTGATTGTCTTGGTTGTCATCTTGGTCTTCGTTTTTCAGAATCCCAAGGACGTGAAGGTGTCCATTTTCTCATTTTCTGGCACTCTTCCACTCTCGGTGGCACTCCTAGGCGCGGTGATTCTGGGAGCACTCATGACGTTGGCGCTTGGTTCGGTGCGCATCATTCAGCTACGCAGGCAGGTTCATCGGAAGTCGCGGACTCGAAGGCGACGTTCAACTCCTTAGATTGTGTCGGATTTACACAAGATTGGACACAACTGACCCCGGAGGGCCGACCTACACAATCTAATGGTGTCCGTCATCGTCTTTTGAGAAGATGACACCGAACCGCTGGTCGGTGAGCCGACGCCGCAGGCTTGCTGTCGCCAGGACGAACGTCTTGTGACGTCAAGTGGCCGGTGGAGTCTGAGTTGAGGGGACCGAGTTAACGATGCTGATCCCGAGAAGCGCATCCCCGTCGTACGGCGCGCTGAGGTTGGGCGGCCCGGGCCACGTGCGAAGACCCAGCAGCGCATAGGTAGTGGGGTTAAAGATGAGCGCTCCTGAATCTCCTTGAAAATTCCACTCGACTCCTACGCCCACGCGTCCAATGGCGTCCGCCATGTTGGGAACGATCGTGAATCCAGGGGTCTGCGCCATAAGAGTGAACAGTGCTGATCGCTGCGCAGGCAGCAAGTAACAGGTCTGCATCAAGTTCGTGATGCCCATCGACAAATCATTATCAATCTGGCCCGGTGGGTCGGATGGGGATAGTTCGGTGTCAACCTCGCCAATCTGATTGAGGTACACCAGCAGCGTCGTGGGGTCTGTGGGCAGATCGGGAAGGTAGCCGGCTTGTGGAACGCACCGCGTTTGTTCGGGCTCAGACTCGGCTTGGGCGACTGTGCAGGAAGGACTGGAGATTACTCCTGGGGCAATCACGTCGCCACTGCTCGACACGTAGCGCACAAGCGCGGGAAGGTTTCCGTTGGTCGACAACCACAACTGATACAGCGTTCCACTCGAGTCTTCCGTCTCTGAGTACACGTACTGGTCCGCTTGGGGTATGACACCGCTCTGCTCATTAAAGGTTGGCGCCGTCAGGACAGCGTGTGCGGCTCGCCTGAGGAAGGGTGCTGCCGACGCCGACGACACGGTGGGAGTTATGTGCGGAATTGGCGATGCCTGGAACACCACGACGGCCACGAGCGCTGCGACAAGAATGCCCGCCGCTCCCGCCAGTCGAGCACTCCGTGGGACGTGACGACGCACGGAAGCCGTCAGGTTTTCTCTCAACGAGTTCCAGGCGTTGTCAACTCGTGATTCGCTGGGAGGTCCCGCGGGATTCGCGGCTTCGAGTTCATCAATGACGGTATCGATGTTCATGGCAATGCTCCTTTGATGGGTGGAGAGCTCAAGTTCCGGTTCGTGTTGTCATCGCCGTTCCTGAGTTGTTGTGGTGGCATCTGATCGTGGAGTCGTCGCAATGCGCGGTGATAGCGAACGTTGGTGGTATTGGGGGTCAAGCGGAGAACTACCGCGGCCTCGGCGCGCGTGAGCGCATCCCAATGGATTAGTCGGAGGATCTCCTGGTCCGCAGGAGAGAGGCGAAAAAGTGCGGCGACCACTTCCGTCTCGTCGAAGTCATTAATCGTGGATGACGAGGGTTCTCCCGAAACTTCAAAGGAGACAACGTTGTTCCATTTGCGCGCCGAACGTCGGTGGTTGGAGATCTCGTAACTCGCGATTCGGAGCAACCACGGCAGAGTTGGGTGTGTTATCGCCTTCTCAAATTTTCGCCACGCTACAACGAAGCTGGCGGCTACTAAGTCGTCTACCTGCGCACGCGGTACTCGACGAGCAACGTATTGAAACAGTTGGGAATAGTTCTCGCGAAAGAAGACCTCGAATCGATCGAGAACTTCATCGTTGTCCGATCGACGAGAACGCTCCATTACTTCCTATACGTAGCCCGAAAGCCGAATCCTTACAGTGAATTCTTCAGATCGGGGAAAATTCGAGTTCGGTAGCAGGGTAGTAAACGAGATCGGGACGGTCTTCGTCGAGCGCGGGTTCAAAACGAAGGGCCGACGTGCACATTCTCCGACTGGCGAGTGGCTTCGTGGGCGGACGGTTGAGTTCGTGACCCGATTCAACAGATCTGCCGCCCTCCGAGGGCGGCTTAAACCACGAAGTTAGTATTCCGTATGGCGTTCTTGGTAATTGTCATTGGGGGACTGGTGTTCGGTGCCGGGGATCAATATCTTGGAACTGTGCACGCCGTCAGTGCGATGGGCGGGTGGTCGATATCGGTGAGTCTGCTTTCTGCGCCTTGGCTGATACTTCCTTTCTTGGTCGGCGCGACCCAAGGACGACCGCGCCGTGCGGCGGTGGCCGGATTAGTCGTCACGCTGTCCGCCCTCGCGGGATACTTCGCCATGACCTTGAGTCCGATGGAGGGCGTGCACTTCTCCCTAGTGGAACTTCGGGGCCTCTTGGGCACTAACCAATTGAACGAGATCGGTGGTCTCGTCTTTGGACCGTTGTTTGGATGGCTCGGGTACCGCTGGCACGCTCGTCGGACGTGGCTTGCCGCAGCCCTCGTGACTGGTGCACTGTGCCTTGAGCCCATTGCGGTGACAGTGGCAGGTCGCAATGTTGGTCGTAGCGGATTCGTGTGGGCGTTTGAGATTGTCGTTGGAGTGGCCGCAGGCGCATGGTTTCTTGTGACTAATCGGAGGCACGTCGGATTGGACCGCCTCGCTCCCAACGGAACACTCCAATGAACCAATTGATTCCGTAGCGAACACTCATAAGCCCATCTGAGGGCCGACGTCAACAGTCTCCGGCTGGCGAATCGAACTATTTACTTCGCAACGTCCCTGATCTCGCCGACGGCGAGTTGGTTCTCCGCGAGTCTTACAGACGTTGTCGAAACCGTGCCTTCGAGACCAAAACATCTAGTCTGAGGAAGATCGCAATTGCTTATCTCGGAAGGTAGATGAATGACCAAATCTTCTTGGGTATCCGCAGTTCCTCGAGTCGAAAAACCATGGGGGCACGGAGAGCATTTCTCATTAGTTCACGGCCGCTACTGCGGGAAGGTGCTTTTCGTCAATGCGGGTCATGCGCTTTCGCTTCAGTACCACGAGCAGAAGGAGGAGACGATCGTAGTGCAGTCAGGTCGGCTCCTCTTCGAGGTGGGTGATCCCAACGCCCCGCTGGAGTCATTCGAACTGCTCCCCGGCGAGGCAGTTCACCTTCGTCCCGGTACGCGGCACCGTTTGACCGCACTGGAGGACACGGTCGTACTTGAGGCAAGTACCACTGAGCTTGATGACGTTGTGCGTCTCGACGATCGATACGGCCGCGTTTAGACGCCTGACAAGCGTTGATCTTCAAAAGTGCGCATCCTTTATCGCAGCACCTGCAAACTGCAACCTTAAGAAATCGACCACGCATCGTTGCAAGTACGTGGGATTGCCTGTGCCAGAGATTATTGGTGTCGGAGGCCCGACGCAACAGAAGTGCAAGCCTTCATTGGAGGCTGTGTGGTTGAAACATCCCCAGATCTGTGCAATCGTGACCAAGGAGCCACTGGGAATTGCTCCAATGCGATTCGCAAGCTCGTCTAGAGACAGCCCCTCAGCTTTTCGGCCGAACGTCAGTTGACGACCTTCTTCAATGGCGGCTTCCGCTTGCTGAGTGTTAGCTTGAACAGTCTCGGGTCTTAGCACGGTCGCAAAGCATTGGTCGAGTCCAGAAATCTCGCTGGACTGTGGAGAACTGCTCATTCTTGGACTGTTTCTCTTAGGCGTGTGGTATCAACATTGCAACGACGAAGTTCTGATTTGTCTGCCTCGGCTCGATTTAGTACGGTTCCCATCGAAGTCCGTCGTTATTTCGACAAACAATCCTTTTTCCGTCTCCCGCGATACCTCTGACGCCTCTGTCCCTGTGACGGCAGAATTCACCTGGTTCGTAACAGTGACCACCGTTCGTGAGTGGATGGCAGGATCGTGGCGCTGCGCCGCTCGGTAAGGGACTGACGCCAATACTGAGGAGGGAAAGTAGCGATATCAACGCTGTGGCAGCGAAGATGCGGAATGTCTTTGACAGGCTCTTAGTCATTCTCGGAACGTATCACCAAAGGCGACACCCTCATTTAGACACTTTGAACCGTACAGATTGGAAGGGAGCATGACGTCTGAATCTGTTAAGTATCTGAGTCTCATGGTCGGGTGCGATCCCTGTATCACAGCGCCCGCAAACCGCGCCGTCTTAATGACAACTAATGAAATCCCCTAATTTCAACGAATTGTGTCAGTCGCAGATTGTTGGTGTCGGAGGCCCGATGCGACAGGAGTGCAACCTTACATTGGCGACTCGAAAATGATTTGCCCTATCCAAATACGGGCGCAGGCTCCGCAGACGCGAAGACTCCGACGGAGAGGATTCACCGCCGTCTTGAACTTTCCTAAAGTTCAAGACGCAGTTCGACGCCTCCTTGACGATCATGAAAGCCGAGCTTGCGATAGATTCCCTCTCCGTCCGGCGTTGCGTGAAGTTCAATTCGTTCCAAACCTAGGGTTCGTGCCTCGTCGATGAGGAATCTGAGAAGGCTCTCGCCGATGCGCTGTCTGCGCCACTCTGGATCGACCGTAACTGAACTGATTTGACCAACCACACCTTTCGGGTAACGGGGCGAACCCAGGCCCTCTTGAATTTGTAGGAGACCCGAGGCGCAGAGACCTGGTTCCGGAACCCGATCCATTACCGCACCGATAATTGTCGCGAGTGGCAAATGACGTTTGAGGCTAATTGATGTGGAATCTATCCACTCAGTGTTCGCAATGTCAAAGTGCATGTCGTGAAACATGACCCCTCGAAGTCGCAGTAGTTCCGGGATATCCGTCACGCGTGCGCGTCGAATAGGCGGTAGTTCCACGGAGTGATTCTTCCATAACTTCATTGGGCAAACTCAAATAGGCCGCATTGAGTTGCGACCAAACGCCTCCCCAAATTCATCACTCGTGTCGGAGGCCCGACGCCACAAGATTGCAACCTAATGGGCGTCTTGCCGATCGAGCGTGACATAAGTCGGGAATTATCGATCCCCTACGAGGACAAATTAGAGACTTCGCGTCGCACTATCGTCAGTTGCGTATCAGCGCCCTACTCAAATCGGAGGCCACTCCTTGAATGACAGCGACTTCCTAACCTACATCGTCGAGCAATTAGCTGACCTGCCGGGAGTTCAAGCGGTGGCTCTTGGAGGCTCACGAGGTCAAGGAACTGAGCGTCCGGACAGGGACTGGGATTTGGCTATCTATTACCGCGACGCCTTCAATCCACAGGAATTACGTGACCTCGGTTGGAAGGGTGAAGTTTCTGAGATCGGTGGGTGGGGCGGCGGTGTTTTTAACGGTGGTGCCTGGTTACGGGTTGACGGCCGGAGCGTTGACGTCCACTACCGAGATCTCGAATCTATCGATCACGAGATGGAAGAGACGATGGCGGGGCGCTTTCGCGTCGAGCCTCTCATGTTTCATCTCGCGGGCGTACCGACGTATCTCGTTATCGCTGAGCTCGCACTTGGCCAAGTACTCAGAGGAGATCTGCCTAACCCCGCCTACCCGCCTCGCTTGCGGGAGCGGGCACCGCAAGTCTGGTGGGACCGCGCCGACCAATTGTTTTATTACGCGAAGAGTAGTTACGCGGCTCAGTCCCGATTCGCTCAGTGTGTCGGCATGGTCGTTCAGGCGGCCTCCTGTGCCGCTCACGCGGTGCTCGCCGCTCGAGGCGAATGGATAACCAACGAGAAGTCTCTACTTGCAAGAGCCGACTTATTGGAGCTCGACCAGATATTGACCATTGCTCAGCCATCGGCAGTGAAGTTGGAGGAGATCGTAGATCACGCTCGAGATCTTTGCCTTGCGAGCCTAACGATTGCGGGATGAGACGCTCTGGTGTCGGAGGCCTGGAGGCATAAGGCACCTGACCAGAACATCGTGCGACCGCGGCCCGATGGGGGCGCCGCGCCTGAGCTGAGCGAAGGGCCGGCGACCGCGCGGGCCACGTGACACTCGGCGGGACTCGGAGCTTTTCGAAATTACCCCTTGACAAGCACAAAATTGTAATTACACTTTTGTTGCTCCATCGAGAGGGCCATATTAAGGCTGGGCCAGGCCGCAAGCGCCTGCGAGATATTCCCCACATGAACCGAATCAAATTCGTGGGTACCCCCGTATTCAAACGGTGTGGACCCACCGTTCAGTGGGAATCTCGTGTCAGAAAATCTCGTCGGCTTTCAATCTCAAGATGACATCTCATCGTCGTACCAGGACGCAGACCCGACGTGAACCCGCACTCCCCGAATTCCAAATACGGAGACTTACAAGTTCCCGACGACGTAGTTGATGCATGCGCATAGAGACGCGACATCCTCAGAGTCAATGCTTGGGAACATTGCGATTCGCAGTTGGTTGCGCCCGAGTTTTCTGTACGGATCCGTATCGACGATTCCGTTTGCTCGAAGAATTTTCGCGATGTTCGTGGCGTCGATGTCATCATTGAAGTCAATCGTTCCAACGACGTTGCTGCGAAACGCCGGATTCTCGACGAAGGGCCGGGCAAAAGGTGAAGCTTCGGCCCAGGTGTAGAGGATCTCCGCTGACGTCTTCGAACGACCCGCCGAGAAACTCAGCCCACCGTTGTCATTCATCCATTTGATTTGTGAGGCGAGCATGTGGATGGTGGCAAGGGCTGGCGTGTTGTAGGTCTGATTCAATCGCGAGTTGTCGAGCGCGATCTTGAGGTCGAGGGACGCCGGGGTCCAGCGACCCGACCTGGCGAGCGACTCGATACGTTCGATGGCGGCCGGTGAACACACCGCGAGCCAAAGACCGCCGTCGGAGGAAAATGACTTCTGGGGTGCGAAGTAGTAGCAATCGAACTGGGAGGCGTCGACCATTAATCCGCCGGCTCCCGACGTGGCGTCGACGATGACCAGACCCTTCGCATCGGCGGGGCGTGCGATCGTCATCATGACTCCGGTCGACGTCTCATTGTGCGTCAATGCGTACGTGTCGACGTCGTCGTCGGGGACGGCGATCGGATGAGAACCTACGTCACTCTTGATTACTTGCGGGTCCTTGAGATGAGGTGCGTCGCTCACGCACGTCGCAAATTTCGACGAGAACTCACCGAAGCTGAGGTGCTGTGACTGATCAAGGATCAAATGGAACGTGGCGGCATCCCAGAATCCTGTGGTGCCACCGTTACCAAGAAGTACTTCGTAGCCGTCAGGTAACGAGAAGAGATCACGTAGGCCGTCGCGAACTTCGGCGACTTTATTTCGCACCGTCGATTGTCGATGGGACGTGCCCATGTACGACGTGCCGTCGGCGACGAGAGCGCTCAACTGCTCGGCACGAACTTTCGACGGACCGGATCCGAATCGTCCGTCACGGGGGAGTAACTCGGTGGGAATCTTTAATGTGTCGGGGGAACTCATAGACTTATTCTTACGGATATTGAACGGAGCCCCCGATGAGTTCGAGAGTGAGTCACCTTCTAGGCGGCCTGGCCCCCAGTGCGACGCTGGCCGTCGACGCCAAAGCTAAGGCCCTAAAAGCCGCTGGCGAGCCCGTCATTGGCTACGGCGCCGGTGAACCGGACTTCGCAACGCCGGTCCACATCGTGGAAGCGGCGGCCAAGGCTTGTTATGACCCGGTCAACTACAAGTACACGCCGACCGCTGGACTGCAGGATCTGCGCGAGGCGATCGTCGCGAAATCCATGCGCGATTCAGGTCTTCGCACGACGCCCGGACAGGTGCTCGTCACCAACGGGGGCAAGCACGCGATCATCACCGCCATGATGACCAAACTGAACCCCGGTGATGAGGTGATCATTCCCGCGCCGTACTGGACGACGTACCCCGAAGCGGTGTACCTCGCCGGGGGAAAACCGGTACCGGCGACGACCTCAGAGGCGAACGGTTTTCGCGTGACGGTGGACGAACTGGAGCGAGTTCGAACCCCCAAGACGACGATGTTGGTCTTCACGTCGCCGTCGAACCCGTCGGGTGCCGTCGTTCGCCCCGATGACGTCGCGGCGATTGGCCGATGGGCCGCGGAGAATGACATCTGGGTCCTCTGTGACGAGATCTACGAGCATTTGGTCTACGGCGACGCCGAATTCGTCTCGATGCCCGTCGTGGCACCGGAGTTGGGCGACCGCTGGATCGTTGTGAACGGTGTCGCGAAGACGTACGCGATGACCGGTTGGCGTGTTGGTTGGATGATCAGTGCGCCCGACGTGATGGAGGCCGCCGTCAACTATCAGAGTCAGACGACGTCGAACATCTCAAATATCTCCCAACGCGCGGCAGTCGCTGCATTGAATGGCGACCTGAGCGCGGTCTACGAGATGCGCACGGCCTTCGATCGGCGCCGCAGGGTTATGACGTCCATGCTGAATGCGATCGACGGTGTCAGTTGCGCCGAGCCCGAGGGCGCCTTCTACTGCTACCCGAACGTCTCGGGACTATTCGGTCGCTCCCTCGGCGGGCGAGTGGCGCAGACCTCGGCGGAACTGGCGGAGATTCTTCTCGAGACGATCAAGATCGCGGTCGTTCCGGGTGAGGCCTTTGGTACCCCCGGCTATTTCCGACTCAGTTCCGCGTTAGGGGACGCTGACCTCGCTGATGGTCTCGAGCGCTTCGCGAATTTCGTTTCCCAGGGCTGACGTCCACTGGATTTCCCTTAGTCTGAGAGGACTCAACGAAAGGTGACCTGGTGGCTCGTGTATTGGTAACCGAAGAGATTGCCGACTCTGGACTTCAAGAACTGCGCGACGCCGGCCACGACGTGGACATCCGATTGGGACTCTCGCCGACTGAATTGATTGGGGCCCTCGAGGGTGCCCACGCACTCATCATTCGCTCGGCGACCAAGGTGGACGCTGCGACGCTCGAAGCGGCGAAGGACCTCATCGTCGTCGGACGTGCCGGAATCGGTCTGGACAACGTCGACGTCGCCAAGGCCACTGAACTAGGGATAATGGTCGTCAACGCGCCGGTCTCGAATATTCTCTCGGCGGCCGAACAGACGATGGCGCTGTTGCTGGCGCAGGCTCGCAACATTCCTCAGGCTCATTCGGCGTTGAAGGCTGGCAAGTGGGAGCGCAGTAAGTGGGAAGGCGTTGAACTGCACGGCAAGACCCTCGGTGTCGTGGGACTCGGCAAGATCGGCGCGCTCGTCGCCCAACGCGCGTCGGCCTTCGGTATGCGTCTCATCGCCTATGACCCGTTTATCACTGAAGAACGAGCGCGACACATGGGCGTCGAGTTGGTCGATCTCGACACACTGCTCGAACAGAGCGATTTCATTACGATTCACTTACCCAAGACGAAAGAGACGACGAACCTCCTGGATGCCGCGGCATTGGCGAAGACCAAGCCGGGCGTGCGCATTATCAACGTCGCTCGCGGGGGCATCGTCAACGAATCCGATCTGGCCCACTCCATCCGCAATGGGCACGTGCAGGGTGCGGCGCTCGACGTTTTCGAAAAGGAACCGACGACGGAATCGCCGCTCTTCGAACTGCCTTCGGTCGTCGTGGTTCCTCACCTCGGTGCATCGACCTTCGAAGCGCAAGACAAGGCCGGCGTCACGATCGCCGAGCAGGTGCAGTTGGCACTTGCCGGTGACTTCGTTCCCTACGCCGTGAACGTCGCCGCCGGCGAAGTATCCAACGCCGTTCGTCCTTTCATGGGTTTGGCCGAAGTACTCGGTCGATTCATCGGCGGACTGCTCGACGGCAAGCCCGCTGATCTCGAAGTCAATTACTTGGGAGAGCTCGCCGGCTCGGGGACGAAGATCCTCACGCTCTGCGCCCTTAAGGGACTCCTCACGGCGACCGGCCACGACGGCGTCTCCTTCGTCAACGCGCCGCAGTTGGCTGTGGACCACAATCTCACCTACAGCGAGGTCTCGACCCTCGAATCGCCGGAGTACGTTAATCAGATTTCGGTGCGCTCCGGTGATCACGCGGTCTCGGGAACGCTGGTCACGATTGGCACGCGACTCGAGACGCGAATTGTCGGTGTCGACGGTCACAGCGTCGAGATACCTCCGGCGGCGTCGATGCTCGTCGTGCATAACGACGACCGCCCGGGCATGATCGGCATGGTCGGCGTGGCGCTCGGCGAGGCCGGCGTCTCAATCAGTTCGATGGCAGTCGGACCGGATCAACGAACGAAGACCGCCTTGATGGTCCTCTCGACCGAAATTCCGACACCAAGTGAGGTCATCGATGCACTTCGCGACACCGAGGGCATCCAAGACATTCACCTCATCACGCTGCGCTGAGGGTTGCAACTCATTTGGCGCAGTTGAGGGAATAGCCGACACCCGGGACTGTGGTGATGAGTTCGGCCGACTCATCGTTCAACTTCTGACGCAACCGGTGGACGTAGGCGTGCACGTACTGCGCTTCGGCACCGTAGCCACTACCCCACACGGCGCTCAGGATCATCTGATGCGTGCACGTCTTGCCGGCGTGACGGGCCAAGAACGCAAGTACTTCGAACTCCTTGGTCGTGAGCGCGACGTTGACGTCGTCGAGTGCGACATCGTGGTGGACCAGGTCGAGTGAGAGTGCGCCGCACGTCAAGGTCATCTCAGGGATCTCTCGGTCGCCGTCACGACCGCGCGTCACGACCCGGATCCTCGCTTCGAGTTCGGGCATACTGAAGGGTTTCGTGACGTAGTCATTCGCCCCGGCGTCGAGCGCGGCGACCTTTCGATTCTCGGCGCCGACGGCCGAGAGGATGATGATCGGTACGTCACTCCATCCACGAATGGTGCGACACACTTCGATACCGTCCATATCTGGAAGGCCCATGTCCAGCACGATGACATCAGGCGACGTCAGAGCGGTTTGCGCGATACCGTGCTCGCCGGTCGCGGCGGTGGTGACGTCGTGACCGACGGCCTGAAGACCGAGGCGCAATGCTCGATTCAGTGACGGGTCGTCATCGATCACGAGGATTTTCGCCATGGTCGTTACCGTAGCGGCGCTGACTCGTCGGCCAACGGGAGCGAGAAGACGAATCGCGCGCCGTGGTTTGGCGCGTCCTCGTACCAGATCTCTTCGTCGTGGGCCTCGACGAAGGTCTTAGCGATGGTGAGACCGAGACCGGCTCGACCGCCCTTGTCGAGCTGAGCGAATCGCTCGAAAACGGTCTGTCGATTTTCTGGTGCGATACCAGGGCCCTGATCGGTGACGGACAGGACCACTTGTTTCTCTTCTCGTCGCGCCTCGACCGTAATGACGCCGTCAATGGGCGAGTGTCGATTGGCGTTGTCGAGCAGATTGATCAAGACCTGGCCAATCAAGAGTGGATCCACGTTCACCGCGGGCAGAGCCGCGGGCACGATCGAGTCGACCCGGTGCGCACCTAACGTTGAATCCATCGCGTTGACTGCTTCACGCACCAACTCTTGGACCGACGTGGGCGTCGGATGAACCGTGAAAACGCCCGATTCGATTCGCGTAATGTCCAGCAGATTTGACACCAATCGAGTGAGACGATCCGACTCGACCTCGATGAGGTTATAAAGCTCGGCCAACTGGTCCGGGGAGAGTGAGACGGAACGATTGGAAAGTGTTGAAGACGCGACCTTGATGGTCGCGAGTGGCGTTCGCAGGTCGTGGGACACGGCGCCCATTAGGCCTTGGCGGAATCGGTCGACCTCTTCCAGGAGTTGCGTGCGAAGCGCCTGTTCGCGCAGTTGGGCCCGCTCTAACGCCAGCGACGCGTCGTTCGCAAAGGTAGTCAGCACCGCTCGATCGTTCTTCGATGTTGGAAGTCCGCGTAGCGCGAGGATGCCCACGGCCCGTCCCGAGGCGGACAGGGCAATCGTGCGCAGCTCACCGGACGATTCGGTGTCCGTGCCGATACTGATCGGCCGACCCGAGTGGGGACCGAGTTGGGCGAGTTCCTCGTCGGTAAGGGGATCACCTGCTGTCGCCACGACTTTCAAGACGCCGTCGTCGAGGACCAGCAGCGACACGCCCGGTATTGCGAAGACCGTGTGGACCGCGGAGACGATGGTT
>Ga0208357_1000714_pt1 | contig 25893 bp, 27 predicted proteins | sample NGESurdeep092012_6_FD_184487 | JGI IMG/M metagenome (GOLD analysis project Ga0208357, IMG submission 184487) | Arctic peat soil microbial communities from Barrow, Alaska - NGEE Surface sample F52-2 deep-092012 (SPAdes) | ecosystem: Environmental > Terrestrial > Soil > Wetlands > Peat ...
CCTCGGCAGCCAGCAAGCACCGACCACCTACCAGCAGATCATCCAGCACGGTCCACGGTCACGCAGCGAAGCTACCTGAGCTAACCGGCCACGCACTGCACGACTTTTGATTGATGTCTGCCCGGCAACGCACTGGCTAGGCTGACCGCAATGGGTCAATCAGCCCCAATTCATTCAGCGCAAATTCATTCAGCCCCAATTCATTCAGCCCCAATTCATTCAGCGCTGACGCCGGTGTTCACCGCGCTGCGCGTGGGGCTGCACATCTTGTTCGTCGGGCTCACCCTGTTCGTCGTCGTGCACGCCATGCTCACCGGCGCTGCGGGCGGCGCTTCCAACACCGGCAGTGTGATCGTGCTCGGCTTCGCTCTGCTCGCCGTCTACAGCTCCGCATCGATCTTCCACCTGTCGCCGTCGAAACTGCTCTGGCCGGTTTGGCTCGCCGTGCTGATCGCACTGTGCCTGGCATTGATGGTGTTGACGGCGGATGCCGCATACCTCGTTTTCCCGCTTTTCTTCCTGTTGCTGCACCTGATCCGCCAACCGTGGAACGTGATCGCTGTCGCCGCGTTGACCGCGTGCGCGATCGTCGCCCTCGCCTGGCACACCGAGCTTTCCGTCGGCATCATCGTCGGGCCGATCATCGGTGCGGCGGTCGCGATCGCGATCGGGGTCGGCTATCAAGCGCTCTATCGCGAAGCCCACGAACGAGAGGCGCTCATCCGTGACCTCATCGCGACGCGCGAGCAACTCGCAGCCACCGAACGCGAGGCCGGAGTGCTCGCGGAACGCGCCAGGCTTGCACGCGAGATCCACGACACCGTTGCGCAAGGGTTGTCCAGCATCCAGTTGTTGCTGCACGCAGTCGAACGAGCCGACGAACACCACCCGGCGATCGATCACGTGCGCCTGGCACGAGAGACGGCGGCCGCCAACTTGGCAGAGACGCGGCGGTTCATTCGCGAACTGACCCCGCCGGCACTCGAAGAGCAGACGCTCGAGGGCGCGTTGCGGCGGCTGGCCGCCCGCACAGCGGAGACCACCGGTCTGCCGATCCATGTCACCGTCAGCGGCGACCCGATCCGCCTTCCGATGGGCATCGAGACAGCTCTTTTGCGGATCGCACAGGGATCGCTCGCGAACGTGAGCCAACACGCGGACGCCAGTCAGGTCGAACTCACGCTGAGTTATATGGACGACTCGGTGAGCATCGACATCGTCGACGATGGCCGCGGATTCGACCCGGGCGCGCCTCCTGCTCACCCGAACAGCAATCATGAATCATTCGGTCTGAGGGCAATTCGCGGTCGCGCTGAACAATTGGGTGGGTCTGTCGTGATCGAATCCCGGCCGGGGTCGGGTACCGCGGTCGCCGTATCCCTGCCGCTACCCGAGCACGACGACTCGACCACGCCTTCGGAGGAGCCATGATCCGCCTGCTACTCGCCGACGATCACCCGGTCGTGCGCGCTGGATTGCGTGCCGTGTTCGGCTTCGAACAGGACATGGTCGTGATCGGTGACGCCCCCACCGCCCGCGCCGCGGTGACGCTCGCAGGCAGCGAACACCCGGATGTCGTGTTGATGGACCTGCAGTTCGGCGGCGACCTCCAAGGCGCGGAGGCTACGCGCCTGATCCGAGCGGAGCCGGACGCGCCCCATGTGCTGGTCCTCACCAACTACGACACGGATGCCGACATTCTCGGCGCCGTGGAGGCGGGCGCCAGCGGTTATCTCCTCAAGGACGCTCCCCCCGAGGAACTTATCGCCGCCGTGCGCGCTGCGGCAGCCGGCGAGAGCGCGCTCGCTCCCGCGATTCAGAACCGTTTGGTCATGCGCGTGCAGACTCCGGAGGGCTGGCTCAGCCCGCGCGAGAGCGAGGTACTTGCCCTGGTCGCAGCGGGGGCATCCAATCGCGAGATCGGCGAGCAGCTGTTCCTGTCCGAAGCGACGGTGAAGTCGCATCTCGTGCACATTTTCACAAAACTGGGTGCCGCCTCCCGCACGTCCGCTGTGGCCAAGGCTCGCGAGCTGGGCCTGATCCGCAGCTAGGCACACCGCGTTTTCGTCGATATGAGCGACGGTCAGTGAGAATTCTCGACCACACGACGGCAGCGGCGTACCCTGGATTCATGAGTGATTCCGGAGTGGAGCGGGACCTTGACGACGACTTCATCAGCGCCCAAAGCGGCGACTATGAGCCGGAGATTGACCCGTTCGAAGATGAAGACGAGCGATCGATCAACGACGAATTCGACGACGATCTCGACGACAAATTCCCCGACGACGCGCGGGTGGTGTACCTCGACGATGACGACGATCTCGACGACGAGTTCGACGACGACTAACGCGGTGGAACTCGGCGGATCGCGAAGCGATTAGGCCGACGCGCCAAGTGCTTCGGTCAGCAGTGCGATCAGGGCATCCAGTTGTACGGAGTCCGCGGACCCGGGCTCGACATCCGCGCCGTCAAGCGCACGCGCGGCGAGGCCCTGCTTCGCATCGATGAGTTCTGCGATCTTCGAGTCGATGGTCTGCGCTGCGATGATTCGCCAGGCCGTGACCGGCTCTTCCTGGCCGATCCGGTGAACCCGGTCGATCGCCTGCGTCTGCTCTGCGGCGGTCCAACTCAACTCCGCGAGAACGACGTTCGACGCCGCCTGCAGATTGAGGCCGACGCCGGCCGCGGTGAGCGAGCACACGGCGACCGCCACAGACGGATCGTTGTTGAACGCGTCGATCTCCTTCTGCCGCGAGAGTGCGCTCTGGTCGCCGCGAATTGAGATCGACCGAAGCTCTCGGGCTGCGAACAGCTCTTCCGCGGCATTCATAACGTCAACGTGCTTGGCGAAAAACACAACCTTTCCAACCGAACGGGCCAACTGTGCTGCGTAGTCGGACGCGAGGAGCGCTTTTGCCTGACCAATCTTCCGCACCATGGTGAACACGTTCTCGCCGCTGGTTGCACCCTTCGACTCCTCCAATTCGGCGTGGGCGACCATGCGGATGAGATGGGCGCGGTGCGCGTCAGCGTCGCCTTCGAAGGCGCTGCCGACTCCCGCCGCGACCGCCCGACGGAACCGGGTCACCAGTCGCGTGGCCAGCTCGCGCTCAGCCTCGCGAATCGAACGGCCAAGATCATCGTCAAGTTCGACCGGCAAGTCGACGACCCTTCTGGAGGGCAGCTCCTTCGCCACATCGATCTTGCGACGGCGAACGATCCCCATGTCGATGACGGCCGCTCGCGCCTCCGGATAGAACCCTGCGTCTGCTGGCGTCAGACCGGTTTCTTCCAGCTTTTCCATCAGCGTCGCAGTGGGCTTGCTCCCGTCGATCCAGCCGAGGAATTGCCAGATCGCCCTGAAGTCGTCGATGTCATTGATCAGTGGGGTGCCGGTCAGAGCCATTAGCAAAGGGTTGCCGGCCGGGGCGGTGTGTCGAATGGCGTCGGCCAGACCGAGCACATACTTCGAGCGCTGCGAATGCAGGTTCTTGATGAAGTGCGCCTCATCGACGACCATTCCCTTGAAGCCGAGGCGGCTCAGCCAGGACAGGTGCCGGTCGAGCACTTCGTAGTTGACGATGACAACATCGGCGAAGGCGTCGAGGCCTTGCCCGTCACCGTGTATCACCGTGGCCCGACGCTGCGGCGTCCACAGTTCGACCTCTCGGGCCCAGTTCATCTTCACGACGTTCGGTACGACCGCGAGGAGCGGATAAGCGCCGGCCACGGATGCCGCGAGCACCGACTGGGCCGTCTTTCCGAGCCCAGGCTCGTCCGCGAGCAGGAAACTCCTGTGCCCGAGCCGCACGCTTTCGACGACCCGCGCCTGATGCTTCATCAGTTCCATGCCGCGTGGGGAATATCTGTCGATGGCCGGGGCGGAAGGCAGGTCCATGCTCGCCGCCTGACCGCCGGCTCCGCTTTCGAACGACTTGAACAATGGGCCGAGCAGCTCCCAGGAGTCCAGCCGTCTGCGTGGATGCGCGGCGGTGTCCGCGGCGTGTGAAAAATCGGGGGCGAGGAACGGGTTGGACATTACGCGGGCTCGCACGGACTGCGGGATCACCTGGCGTTCGGCGAGTTCCGGCGGCACCACGGTCTCTTGTTTGACCTTCGGCGCCTCCGTGGTGATGATCAGGTCGTCTGGACTCAGCTCGGTGCCGGATTCCAAGAGCCAGTCGCGCCGCATCTTCTGCGCGCTCGCGCTGGGCGACGCCGTGCTCTCCAGCAGCGCGATCAGCGAGGTGTCGCGCGCCGCTGTCTTGGCCAGGATGGTGGCAATACCGTCCAGCCGTTTGAGCTGTTCCAGACGGGCCGCGTCGGTGATGTCATGGTCGGCCTTTGCGCGGGCACGTTCTTCGCGCATGAGCAGCGCGATCACCTGGAACTTCGTGCGGTTGGTCGGGCCGAGCTTCTTGCCGTCTGCCGCCTTGGCCTCGACCTCGCGGACCCGACGCGCAAGCACCGGAATCAGTCCGTCGTTATTGGCGTGACGAGATCGACCGGATGCTCGTGATTGGGTCTGCGTACTGCGATCGCCGGAGCGAGGCATGATCCTCCTGTGAGAACGGGCAGAAGCTGTGCGCACCTGCGACGCGCAACCCCGGGCTCGGACACACCCCAACAATGGCCACGGACGGTGTCCGCGACGACGCTGTTGGCCGCATCCGCGGCTCATCAGGGCGAACCCCGTCATCATGACATCACCACGACGGGCTCGCGCGCACTAGTCAGTTTACGCAGGTGTCAACGTGTGTGCTACCGCGCATCGCCGAGGTAAGCCAAGAGCGCGACTGCTTGATTAGCTTGTTGATCGTGTGCGGAGTAAAGCAGGGACACCACGCCGTGTTCTGCGCCCCACGCACGCAGCGTCGCAACTGCCGCATTCTGATCGAGTTCCGCGCCGTAGCGGGCGCGGAATTCTGAATATTTCGACGGCTCATGCCCAAACCAGGTGCGCAACTCGTTGCTCGGCGCGATGTCTTTGAGCCATTCATCCAACTGCGCTCGCTCTTTGCTGAGCCCACGCGGCCACAGTCGATCAACGAGAACCCGAAAGCCGTCGGAGCTCGACGGGTTGTCGTAGACACGCTTAACCTGAAAGGACATATCCCCACTCTCCCACGCAACATGAGAAGTCGGGTAGTAGCACTGACGGTCAGCGGCCGGTCGGCTCGGGGACCTTGATCATCAGCCCAGCCGCGACGAACACCGCGGCTCCGACGATCTGTAGCAGGCTCAACACAAGATCCTCGAGTGTGATCGGCCAGACCGGGTTCCAGATGACGGCAAGCGGGATCAGCCCGATATACCACCAATACTGTTTGGCCTGCGTTGTGAACACACACATGATCAGCGCCAGGATGCTCGTCGCATACAGCACGCCGATGTACCAAGCACCGCCGATCAACGCGAGTCCGGCGAGAAGGATGATGGCGCCGAGCAGCCCGGGAACAAGAGCCATCCGCGTGTAAACGGGCTGTGCAGGTGGTCGTGGCATGTCGCAGTCGAGTCTACGATGCCGTGCGCGCCGTCGCCGCCACGAGCGCGAGAATGCGCTCCCGCGTCGGAATCGACGGGACTGCGCCGGCCTGCTGCACGGCGAGCGCGGCCGCCGCGCTCGCGAATGCGGCGGCATCGATCAAGTCGGCTCCGGTGTCGAGCTCCGCCACAAGCGCGCCGCAAAAGGTGTCGCCGGCACCTGTTGTATCGATCGGGGTGACGACGACGGCTGGAACATGCGCGGCGGGCGCGTCACCCATCTCGCGTGTCAGTATGACAGCCCCTGCGGCGCCGAGCGTGACGACGACCGCAGGCACCGCCGTCAGAAGAATGGCGAGGATGTCCCTCGCGCCGTCGATCGTCAGCGAGTGCGGCAGCATGCTGAGTGGTGCAAGCTGCGCGGCGTACAACATGGCCTCGTGCTCGTTCACGATCAGGATGTCCACGTTATCGGTCAGCTCGGCCGGCAGAGGTTGCATTGGGGCCGCGTTCAACACGACCGTCGTGCCGTGGTCGTGGGCGACGGCGGCCGCAGCGCCGACCGTGGACACCGGGATCTCGAGTTGCATCAGCAGGTAGACGGCGTCTGAAATCGCTGCGCGCTCGGTTGGGCTCAAATCGATGAGGCCCGCGTTGGCGCCCGGGTTGACAACGATGCTGTTCTCCCCCGCATCGTCGACAGTGATCAGCGCGGTTCCCGTCGGCTCATCGATCCGTCGTACGAGCTGATCTACGTGCGCAGCAGTCAGCGTCACCGCAAGCAAGTCACCGTGGCTGTCGTCTCCGATCGCCGCGATGAAGCGGGTGGAGGCTCCGGCTCGCGCCGCAGCGATCACCTGATTGTTGCCTTTGCCGCCGGGATGCTCCGAGTACGCGCGCGCAAGCACGGTCTCGCCGCCGCCGGGGATGCGTTCGACTCGATAAACAAGATCGAGGTTGGCACTTCCCACGACGGCAACGGTCACGCGTCTACGCTAGCAGTGCCCCTTTTGAAGGAGGAATGCGTTCGACGACGAATCGTCTCCTGCGACCACGGTGAGCACGGAATGCTCAGCGAAGCCGGCGAAGGCATCCCGGTCGAGGCATGACATCGTCACCCTGCGCAGTTCTGCGTCCGCGGCGATGCCGCGAACCGCGAACGCCACGTCGGGTAGCTCGCCTTCCTCAGCACCCACGTCAAGGAAGACAATTGGAGATTCTTCTCCCTTGCCGAGCGGCATGATACTCAAAATCGCAATTGCAGCGGCCTCCATTGTTGCTTTACTCACGTCAACGATGGCAGAATTCGATGTTGCGTCGGAGTATTCGCGGCCAGCTAGGGTTAGCCACTCTCCGGGTCTCATCGAATCTATCGTCGTTAAGAGCTCGCCAGACAACAGAGGGTTAATGTTCTTCAGCAAAGTCGGGCCTTTCCTGGATACTGAACGTTACTCAACCCCAGCGTGAGCCTATCGCGAGCTATCCGACCCTTTCTAGTCCCCCAAAGGGGAGTAGCGACGCACCCCGAGTCGCCTGCTAACGTGCCGCCATTGCCTTCCGTCTCAGTCGATCCAGCCGCGCCGTGACAGGATCTCCGGCGGCAGCGGTATCGAACTGCTCATTGGCGGATGGCTGCGCAACCGTTCCAATCCGGGGCGCAGCTCCGCGAGCCATGCGTCATAACCGGCGTCCTGGAGATGCAGACCGTCTTCGGAGTATGAAAGATTCAGCGAACCGTCCTCGAGGGCGAACACCGGCCACAGGTCGAGATACTGCGCGCGCAGGCTCGGCGCGAACTGTCTGAGATGACGATTGATGTCTTTGATGACCGCCGCGTAGTCTCGCTCCCTCGGGAGCACGGATTCGATCAGCAGGTACGCATCCGGCAATCCCTGACGCAAGCGCGCAAGAATCGTCTCGAGATTGCGCACGATGTATTCACTCGAACGCCTCCAGGCGAGGTCATTCGTGCCGACCATGATGACCACGCAGGTCGGTGACGCCGCAACGATCTCGGGAATACGATCGATTACATCGTCGGTCGTGCTACCGCCGACGCCGAAGTTCAGCGTTGAATCGTCGGGGAACCAGTCTTCCCAACGCCCCCCAGCCGTGATGCTGTCGCCGACGAACGCCAGCAAGCTTGCTTCGGGCATCTGATCGATCCTCCTGTCGCGGGCTCAATCAATCATCACCCCGATCACGGACAGACGCCAGTCCCCGAGCACTGCGTTCGGCAGACCTACAGCATGCTCTTCGGGTGCCAGACCGTCTTGGTCTCGGTGAACGCGACGATCCGATCGATCGATGCGGCGGCGGTATCCGACCCCTGCTCGGGCGGAAGCACGCGTTTGAGCGTGTCTGCGGCTTGGATCTGAAGGTCGACCCAGTCCAGCTCGCCCGCACCGACGAGGTCCAGCGCGTTCACGTCGGCGTGCGACGCGAGCCACGGAGCGATTTCTGCTGCGGACCCCGTGAGAATGTTCACTACACCCGCTGGCACATCGCTGGTGGCCAGCACCTCCGACAGGCTGACGGCCGCCAACGGATGCCGCTCGCTCGCGATCACGACGACGGTGTTGCCTGCGACCAGCGCCGGCGCGATCGTGGCCGCAAGCCCCAACAACGATGGCGACTGCGGTGCCACAATGGCGACGACACCGGTCGGTTCAGGCACGGACAGGTTGAAGAACGGACCGGCAACAGGGTTGCCGCTGCCGACCACCTGAATGTATTTGTCGGCCCAGCCTGCGTACCAGACCCAGCGGTCGATCGCTTCGTCGACCTGAGCTGCTGCGTCGCGTCTACTCAGTCCCTCGGACTCGGCGACTTCGTCGATGAACTGCGCGCGGCGCCCCTCAAGGAGTTCCGCGATGCGGTAGAGCACCTGGCCCCGGTTGTAGGCGGTGGCGGATGCCCAACCGGCCAAAGCGCCACGGGCGGCACGCACGGCATCCCGGGCATCCTTGCGGGACGCCTTCGCGGCATTGGCGAGGAAGTGGCCCTCCGCGCTCACGATCTCGTAGGTGCGACCGGATTCACTGCGCGGGAAGGCGCCGCCGATATACAGCTTGTACGTCTTCGGAATGGCCAGGCGGCTCATTTCGCAGCCTCCTTCTTGGTCGTCTTGGATCGCGTCGTTGCCGATGATCGTCCTTCGACACGGCCGCCCTTCGGCAAGCTCACGGACCGGGCCCGGTCGGGAACTGGTCGCAGCGCCGGCTTCAGGTACGCAGCCAGCCCTTGGCGGCCGCCCTCGCGACCGTAGCCGGACTCCTTGTAGCCGCCGAACGGGCTGGACGGGTCGAAGCGGTTGAACGTGTTCGCCCAGACCACGCCGGCACGCAACTTGTCCGCGACGGCCAGAATGCGGCTGCCCTTATCGCTCCAGATCCCAGCAGACAGCCCGTAGGGGGTGTTGTTCGCCTTAGCGATCGCTTCAGCCGGCGTGCGGAACGTGAGCACCGACAACACCGGGCCGAAGATCTCCTCGCGAGCGATCCGGCTCGACGTCGACACATTCGTGAAGATGGTCGGCGCGAACCAGAATCCGGCATCCGGAATGGCGCAGTCAGAACTCCAACGCACAGCGCCCTCCTGCTCGCCGATGTCGGACAGCGTGCGAATACGCTCCAACTGCTCCGCGGAGTTGATCGCGCCAATGTCGGTGTTCTTGTCGAGCGGGTCTCCCAGCCGAAGGGTCTGCAACCGCGTCTTCAGACGGTCGACAATTTCGTCGTGCACATTTTCCTGCACGAGCAGTCTGCTGCCTGCGCAACAGACGTGGCCCTGGTTGAAGAAGATGCCGTTGACGATGCCCTCGATGGCCTGGTCGATCGGGGCGTCGTCGAACACGATGTTCGCCGCCTTTCCGCCGAGTTCGAGCGTGACCTTCTTCTGCGTGCCTGCGACGGCGCGCGCGATCTGCCTGCCCACGCCGGTGGAGCCGGTGAACGCGACCTTATCGACATCCGGATGCTCGACGAGCAGCTTGCCGGTATCACCGGCGCCCGTGATGATGTTGACCACACCGGCCGGGAGGTCCGCCTGCTGCAGGATCTCCGCGAACAGCAACGCGCTGAGCGAGGTGGTCTCCGCCGGCTTCAGCACGACAGTGTTGCCCGCGGCCAGGGCCGGTGCGATCTTCCACGCGAGCATCATCAGCGGGAAGTTCCACGGGATCACCTGTGCGGCCACACCGAGTGCCTGCGGAGCCGGCCCGAAGCCGGCATAGTCGAGCTTGTCCGCCCAGCCCGCGTAGTAGAAGAACCAGGCAGCGACGAGCGGAACGTCGACGTCGCGGCTCTCCTTGATCGGCTTGCCGTTGTCCAGGCTCTCGGCGACCGCGAGCTCTCGTGCGCGCTCCTGCACGAGCCGGGCGATGCGGAACAGGTACTTTCCGCGGTCCCGGCCAGACATGCGCGACCACACACGGTCGTACGCACCGCGAGCGGCCGCGACGGCTGCATCGACATCCGCCGCATCCGCGGTTGAAATGGTTGCGAGGTGTTCTTCGGTGGCCGGTGAGATCGTCGAGAAAGGCGAACCGTTGCCCGCAACGAATTCGCCGCCGATGAACAGGCCGTACTCACTACGCAGGTTCAGTATCGCGCGCGACTCAGGGGCCGGCGCGTAGTCGAGAAAACTCATGGGTCAGTCCACCGTCACATAGTCAGGGCCGGAATAGTGGCCGGTCTTGGTCTTCTGCCGCTGCAGCAGAACATCGTTCAACAGGCTGGATGCCCCGAACCGGAACAGGTGAGGCTGCAGCCATTCCTCCCCCGCGGTCTCAGCCACCGTGACGACATACTTGATCGCGTCCTTCGACGTGCGGATGCCGCCGGCCGGCTTCACGCCGATCTTTTCACCGGTGAGCTTGTACCAGTCGCGCACGACCTCCAGCATCAGCAGGGTCACGGGCAGGGTCGCGGCCGGCGAAATCTTGCCGGTCGAGGTCTTGATGAAGTCCGCCCCTGCGAGAATCGCCAACCAGGACGCCCTGCGGACGTTGTCGTAGGTGTTCAGCTCGCCGGTCTCCAGGATCACCTTGAGGTGTGCATCGGTGCCGTTCGTGCGGCGGCAGGCGTCTTTCACCGCCACGATCTGGTCGTATACCTCGCCGTAGCGGCCCGCCAGGAACGCGCCGCGGTCGATGACCATGTCGATTTCGTCCGCGCCCGCTGCGACGGCATCCGCCGTGTCGGCGAGCTTGACCGCCAACGAGGCGCGCCCGCTCGGGAACGCCGTTGCGACGGCCGCGACGCTGATGCGCCCGTCCGCGTCGGCGCCGTGCGCGGAGCCCAGAGCGGCGATCGCCGTCGGCACCATGTCGCCGTAGACGCAGACTGCGGCAACGCGCGGGCAGTTCGGATCCGACGGGTCCGGCATCATCGCCTTGGCCACCAGCGAGCGCACCTTTCCGGGTGTGTCAGCACCTTCGAGCGTGGTCAGGTCGATCAGCCCGATAATCGTGTCAAGCGCCCATACCTTCGACGTGGTCTTGATCGAGCGGGTGCCGAGAGCAGCAGCGCGCTGCTCCAGCCCGACGGCGTCCACACCGGGGACGCCGTGCAGGAAGCCGCGCAGGCTCGCTTCGGTCAATTCACCACCGACCACCTGTCTGGCCACCGTAGGCCGTTCCGTTGTTCGTGCGAGATCGAGTGTCATCGCGTCTCATTCCTCATTTGTAGTTATCACGTCGTCGTGCGCTGTCGGCGCGCTCGAGATGTTTTCGCCGGAATCGGCGTCCGATTCGGCGTCGGAGTTCGCCAGCAGATAGGCCGCCGTGCGGTCATCCGTGACCAGGATGGTGCAGATGCCGCTGGTGACGAGCGCTCGGGTGACCGCATGCTTGCCCTCACCCGAGACGACGGCGATGCTGGTCTCCGCGTTGCGCAGCGCCTCGATGTCCAAGCCGACGGTGCGCGCGTCCAGGCTGGCATCCACGGGGTAGCCGTCTGCGCCGATGAAGCGCCCGACCACGTCGCCGACGGCACCCTTGCCGACGAGCATCTCGACGTCTTCTGGCGCAAGGTAGCCGCTGACGACCAGCGCGGAATTGTGCGTCGCCTCGCCGGCGCTGAACAGATAAGCCGATGCGTGCGCCGCGCGATCCAGCACCCCGGCGACCGCACGATCGCGTTCGATGCCGTGCTTGGTCTCGACGTGCTCCAGAATGGCGGGGATCGGCAGCACATGGGCCGACCCTGCGGCCTTCTGCGCGATGGTCATGGCGGTTGCCGCTGCCGGGCTGCCGCTCGGCGTCAGGCTCAGACCGCCGTTGATCTGCACAACGCCGACCCCGCGCGCCCAGCCGACCGGGAGGCACGCCGCGACGTCGCTCATCGTACGACCCCAACTGACGCCGAGTGTCGGGGGAACGGGCCGCAATGCGGTGAGGAAGTCGGCGGCAGCCTGTGCAACACGTCGTTGAAGCTCGGCATCACCCGCAACGCCGGCCGACGAAACGACGACGACGTCGCGCAACCCGAATCGCTGGCGCAGGTCGCGCTCGATCAGCACGCGGCGAGCACGCGGGTGAACGATCTCGATGCGCACAATGCCCTGAGCGCGCGCTTGAGCGAGCAGCCGGCCGACCTTCCAGCGCGTCAGATGAAGCGCGGTGCCGATCTCGTCCTGTGTGAGGTTCTCGTCGTAGTACATCTCGGCAGCGCGCACGGAGAGCAGCTCGTCGGTGTCGGTCACTGCCATCCTCATTCCTGCCTTCGGCTACTCCCTCCCAGAATAGGCGTGAATTGGGCCATCAGCTACATCCGTTGCCGTCTTTGCTCATCTGCGCACGCGGCCTCTGCCGCCGTCCCGAGCCTGCTCCCACCCGTCCCACCCGCCGAGTGCGCCCAAACGGTCGCTCAGAGGCGCCGCCGCAACCTCATGCCGACCACTTGGGCGCACTCGGCAGCAGTCTGGGGCGGGCGTCAGCGAATGAGGGTGCGACCCATGATGGCGGCGGCGAGCGCTTCGATCGGCTCCTTCGCCGCGAGCGGATTTGACAGCAGTGTGAAGTCGACCTCGCCGACCTCGGGCAGCCCGAGGCGATTCGTCACCTTGCGCAGATCCTCCGGAATCAGCGTGCGGGGAAATACGGCGACGCCCAAACCCGCACGCACGGCCGCCAGCACGCCGTTGACCTCACGGGTGTTGCAGGTGATCTTCCACGTGCGCCCGGCGCCCTCTAAGGCATCGATCGCCATCTGCCTGCTGATGCTCGGGTCCTGATACGAAATCAACGGCACGGGCTCCCCTTCGTCGATCTCTGTCTTCTCCAGCCCGATCCACACCATCGCGTCCGTGCTCACCCTGCGGCCCTCGGTTGATCCCGGCGTCTGCTTAATGAAGATCAGGTCGAGCTGGCCGGCCTTCAGCCTGCGATACAGCGGACCGCTCTGGCTCACCGTCAACTCCATGTTGATGTTCGGATGCAGCTGGCGAAAGTCCCGCAGGATGCGCGGCAACTGCGTGATCGCGAGGTCGTCCGCCGCGCCGAAGCGCAGCCGCCCGCGCATCGCGGAGCCGGTGAAATAGCTTTCAGCAGCAGCATGAGCGGCCAGGATGCTGCGGGCAAAGCCGGCCATCGCATCCCCGTTGTCGGTGAGGCGAACGTCGCGTGTGTCGCGGGCGATCAGCGTCCGGCCTGCTGCCTGCTCGAGTCTGCGGACGTGCTGGCTCACGGTCGGCTGGCTCAGCTGCAGACGGGCCGCGGCCTTGGTGAAACTCCGTGTCTCTGCGACGGCAAGAAACGTCGTCAACAGTGCAGGGTCGAACATCCGCGCTCCTATTCGATAATCCAATAGTAGTTATAGATCCAATTTACCCGCGGAATAATCGTGCTGCCTATAGCGTCGTAGTAGACGCATTCGAAATCACTACGATACTTGACGCTGGATTCCATACGTGACCTCTGCTACGCACACTTTTCTTCCGACCGAGCCGATCCCGGTCATCGCGAATCGCCCACCGTGGCGCGAGACGTTCTCTTCACTTCGTGTGCCGAACTTCCGGCTGTACGTCAGCGGTCAGGTGATCGCCACCACGGCTCTCGGCATGCAGCGGGTGACGCAGGACTGGCTCGTGCTGCAGCTGTCCGGGTCCGTTGCCGCCGTCGGAATCACGGTCGCGATGCAGTTCGCTCCGATGCTCTTCTTCGGCCTGATGGGCGGCGTGATCGCAGACCGCTACTCGAAGCGACGTCTCCTGATCATCACGCAGAGCACCGCGGCAACCATCGCAGCGACGCTTGCCGTGCTGGTTCTGACCGGCGGGATTCAGGTGTGGCACATCTGGGCGCTCGCGTTCTGTCTCGGTCTAGTCACCGTGATCGACAACCCGGCCCGCCAAGTCTTCGTCAATGAAATTGTCGGACCACGCAACATCCGCAACGCGATCAGCGTCAACTCCTCCACGTTTCAGCTCGGCAGCCTGATCGGGCCGGCTGTGGGCGGCATCGCCATCACGGCGGTGGGAAGCGGCTGGGCCTTTGCCATCAATGCCGTCGCGTGCCTTGTCGTCGTCTCGACGATCGTCGCCATGAATTCCGCCAGGCTGTTGCGGGTACCGCCGATGCTGCGCAGCAAGGGACAGCTGGCCGAGGGTTTGCGCTACGCCGCAGAGAAACCGGCGATCCTGTGGACGCTGATCGTTCTGGGCTCCGTCGCACTGTTCGCCTTCAACATGCCGGTGCTGCTCGCCGCATACGCCGACAATGTGTTCAAGGTCGGGGCCAGCGGTTACGGCCTGTTCAATGCGATGGTCGCCGCCGGGGCGCTCGCCGGGGCGATCGCGTCGGCCAGACGCGTGCGTGTCGGATTGCGAACCACGATCCTCGGGGCCGCTGTGCTCGGCCTGCTGCAAGCATCCGCGGGGTTGATGCCCATGATCGCTCCGTTCACAATCATGATCGTCGCAGCGGGTGCGTCCAGCCTGTTGTTCCTGACCGCGGCCAACACGCTGGTGCAGACATCATCGAATCTCAGCATCCGCGGCCGGGTCATGGCGCTGTACATCCTGGTGCAATTGGGCGGCCAGGCGATCGGCGGCCCCATTATGGGCTGGATCGTCGAGGCGCTTGGCCCGAACGCCGGCATGATCATCTCCGGACTGGTACCGCTGCTCGTCGCGTGCGTCGCCGGCACGATCCTTGCACGCAAGAAGCGGCTGACCCTCCGCCTTCGAACCGCAAAACGGATGCCGCGGCTCGCGATCGTGCCACGGCGCGTCGCGCACGCGCAGCGCTGAGCACCGCGTTGCGCTGCGCTGATCAGCGAGCAGCGGGGCACTCAGCCGCGGCGCACGAACTCCAGCGCCTCAATGGCGAGCAGCGTCCAGGAGCGCGTCGAGTCGACATTGAGCATCAGCCACTGCTTCATCGGAACACCCTTACCGCCGTCATACCTGCTGCCGGCGCCGTCCGCGAACAGTTCGTCCACTCGCGCCGTCGGCAATTTGAGCACGAGCTGTGCGCGCACCAACATCGCAAAGATCTTGCCGTTGACCCGTAACGCCGACGAACCGAAACCGTCCCCAACACCGGGTGGAACCACTCCGGGCTGGGACGCGAAATACTCCACAAGGTCGCCGTACCGCGTCTCAGGTGGGCGCCCCAGGGCATCCGCTCCGATTGCAGCATCGTTGTCAGAACCCGTGCCAGCAGTCATCGGCCCCTCCTCCGGAAGTCCCGAATTCACGATGTGTCCAGTCAAGCAGGTCCGCGGTTGTCAGAGAACCCCAGAAATCGCACTCGTTTTAGCGAGCCGCATCGACACGAACTATTCGAGTATCCAATAGCAGTTGTAGGTTCAATTTGACTTCAAAATGCGCGGCGCACGCATAGCCTCGAAGTGCACCATACGAAACTCGTCCAAGAATTCTGCCACTTCAGCGCCACACGTGACTTCCTCCTCCGACTCTCTCGTGCCAACCGAGCCGCTCACCGGCAGCGTCACAGCCGTGGGCGTCACTGTCGCGATGCGGTTCGCGCCAACACTGTTCTTCGGCCTGCACTGCGGCATCATCGCGGACCGATACCGCAAACGGCCGCTGCTGATCGCCACCCAGAGTCTGGGGCGGTCATCGCCGCAACACTCGCGCTGCTGATCCTGACCGACAGCATCCAGGTCTGGCAGATCTGGGCACTCGCGTTTATTCTCGGGCTCGACACCGTTATCGACAACCCGGCCAGACAGGTGTTCGTCAACGAGATCGTCGGACCGCGAAACCTCAGCAACGCGATCAGCTTGAACTCCTCTGATTCGCATGCCGAAGGTCCCCCACAGCACGGGACAACTCGTCGAGGGCCTGCGTTACGCAGTCAAGAAACCATCGATCCTGTACACGCGTCGACGGTGGGGTCCTGATCGCCCGCAAACAGCGGCTGACCCTCGCCTTCAGCTGGAGGAGCGTGCTGCCTGGGCTCGCGATCGTACCCATGCATCGGCTGCATAGGGATCAGCTGCACGCCCACGGGTGAGTGCGCATCGCTATCTGTTGCGGACGCGCAGCCGGTCCTCGAGCATGTGTGGCCGCGCAACGACCACACCCGCGACCGCCGCTGCGAGTGCCGTGCAGAGCAGGAAGACCATCGAAACTGTCCAGCCGCCACTGAACTGGTGAAACACACCGAAGAGCAGAGGACCCGTTGCTGCGATCAGGTAACCGACGCCCTGAACGAAGCCGCTGAGCGCCACGGAACCCTCATGGGTGCGAGTGCGCACGTTGATCAAGGCCAGTGCCAAGGGGAACGTCAGCGGCCCGAGGCCGGCCAGTGAGACCCACAGCCACGTTGCGGTGCCCGGAATGAAGATCAAGCCGAGGTAGCCGACGACATAGAACGCGACAGCAAGATACACCAGCAGGGCGACGTTCTTCATCCGGGTGGCAAGCATCGGAACGAAAATCGCGGAGACGAGCCCCATCGCCGCATACAACGACAACAGGATCCCCGCCTCCGCCGGACTGGCACCCACCGTTTGCGTCAGCACCGCCGGCAACCAGGCGAACAGCGCATACACGTTAATCGACGAGACCGTGAAGATCACCATGATGGACCACGCGATCGATGAGCGCCACAGCCCGGTGACGGCAGCGCCGGTCGGCAACTCGATCGCCTCGACCGCGTTCGCGCGCGCGATCCGCGCTTGCCGCCGCATGCCGACGAACGGCACGAACGCGATCACCACCACAAGTGCCCAGACGCCGATCGAGATCCGCCACCCGGCGGCATCCGCAACCGGCACCGCGACCAGCGGCGGCACGAACGTGCTGATCGAGATGACGATGACATACAGCGAGGTCATCAGGCCGATGCGGTCGGGGAAATAGCGCTTCACCAATGGAGGCAGCAGAACATTGCCGACACCCATGCCGGCGAACACGGCGACGGATCCGACCACAAGAAGCAAGAACGAGCCTGCCGCTGCGCGCACCAGATCGCCGACGAGCATTGCGACGAGCGCGAGCACGGAGGTCGCCTCAAGACTCAGCCGCCTGGTCACGAACGGAGCGGCAAAGCCGAACACGGCGAAACAGATCGGTGGCAGCATGCCCAGCACACCGACATCCACGCTGTTCAGCGGAATGTCGACGTTGACGTGGGCAATGATCGGCGACAACGCCGCAACCGCAGATCGCAGATTCAATGCGATCAGCAGAATAGCCAGCAGTGCGAGGGTCCGGCCGTGCCAGAGCGGCAATCTTCCCGAACCCGGCATTACCCCATCGTATCGGCCGCCAGCCCTACGCCAGAATGCGGCGGGCCTGCTCCACATCGGCCCTGATCTGGTCGATCAACGCGTCGACGCCGGTGAAAGCGACCATGCCCCTGATGCGGTCCATGAACGACACCGCGACGACGCGATCGTAGAGATCAAGTTCGCGGTCGATCACGTACGCCTCGACCTGTCGCTGCGCCACGCCTTCGAAAGTCGGATTGTTGCCGACAGAGATGGCAGCGGCATAGCGTTCGCCCCCCGCCTCGAGCCAGCCCGCATAGACACCGTCGGCCGGAATCAGGCCCTCCAGCTGAGGCGACAGATTCGCGGTCGGAAAACCGAGCGCACGGCCGCGTTTCGCACCGTGCACGACGATGCCGCGCACGGAATGCGGGTGCCCGAGCAGCCGTGCGGCCTGCGCGACATCACCGGCAGCAAGCAACGTTCGGATGCCCGTTGACGACACCCGCTCGCCCCCCGCCGGTCGCACATCATCGATCAGGTCGACAGCGAAGCCGTACTTCTCGCCGAGGTCACGCAGAACCGAGACGTTGCCGGCGCCACCCGCCCCGAATCGGAAATCGCTGCCGACCATCACGGTGGCTGCGCCCAATCCGTCGACCAGGATGTCTTTGACGAATTGCTCTGCGCTGCGCTGCGAAAGCGCACGGTCGAACGTCAACATGAGCGTCGCATCCAGCCCGCTGTCGCCGAGGAGGTCGAGCTTCTGCGGAACACTTACCAACGACTCAGGACACTTCTCGGGTGCCAGCACTTCGAGCGGGTTGCGATCGAACGTCACAACGGCGGATGCGAGGCCTTGCGCGGTCGCAAACCGCTCCAGTTCAGCAATCACGGCACGATGCCCGGTGTGAACGCCGTCGAACTTGCCAACCGTCACCGCGCTCGGCCCGAAACCCGCAGGCACTTCGTCTGGCGACCGAAAAACCCTCATGCGGTGTCGGTCCTCCGGCGATGCGTGGCCAGCCACGTGATTCCGAGCATTGGCAACACGAGCGGAATGAACAGGTACCCCATGCCGAACACGGACCACACGGTCGAATCGCGGCCGAACGCATCCGCGGTTGCGGCACCGAGCACGTCTGGTGCAAACACGCTCAGCGCGCCGACCACCAGCACGCCCACCAATTCGAAACTGATCGTCGCCCAGGCGACCCGGTACCACACACGACCTGGCGCGATGAGCGCAATCGTCGCAACGATATAGACGACCGCGGACAGCGCCGACAGCGTGAACGCCACCGGCGCCTCACCGAACCGGTCGATGATCTGGAACACGCTCCGGCCGGTCGCGGCGAGCGCCAGTACGCCGTATACGAGCACGAGAACGCGGCCCCAGCCGCTGATCCGTCGGGTAGGTCGCTCGCGTTTGGAGATCCGCTGTGTCAGTTGTTGAATCATGGCGCCTCAATTATCGCAGGCGGCGCGGTGCTCACATTCCCTGCACGAACCAGATCTGACCCATTCGGTACAGCATCACGGCAAGCGCGAGCCCGATCAGGCCGAGGATGACCGTGCTCCAGCGCGAGCGCTCGATCAGCGCCCAGAAGCCGCCGGCCACCGGCAGGATGAGCGCCGAGATCAGGTACACGTAGAACTCGGCGAGGTTGCCGCGCGGTTCATTCCCGACAAGCGGCGAAACGATCGTCACCACAAGCTGCGCAATCAGCAGCACTGTTACCAGGGCGATCGAACCGAGGCTGAGGTCGCTCGGCACGCGTCCGGCGAAGCCGAGTCCCAGGCAGAGCAGCCCGGCCAGGAGGGCAACGCCGACCTGCACTGCGGTGTACCACTCGATCACGCGTCGTCCTCCAGCTTGTCAGTGCCCAGCGGCGAGGTATCGTCATCCTGCGGAAAGTTTACGAGCGAGCGCCCGGATGACCCGTGGAATTCGACTAAGCCGACGAGGCGACCGTCCGGCGCGATTGCCGCCAACGGCATGCCCTGCTGCTGCTCGGAGGCCGCGGCGAGCTTCTTGCCGTGCCCGAGGTCGATCGACTGTTCCTTCGTCAAACTGTAACGGCCGAACAGGGTCGTCGCGGCATCGGCAGGTGCGATCAGCGCGCTCGCAACATCCACACTTTCCAGAACGGATGCCGCCGCCACCGCGAACGGTCCGACGCGCGTGCGACGCAGTGCCGTCAGATGCCCGCCGACGCCGAGGTCTGCGCCGAGATCGCGCGCCAACGCTCGCACGTAGGTGCCGGAAGAGCACTCGATACGCACGGTGAGATCGAGCGCATCCGCGCCGTCGTCGGCGGCCCGCACCGCCGCCTGGTCGAGTAGCTCGAAGGTCGACACTGTGACAGGGCGGGCCGGCAGCACGACGTCTTCTCCCCCGCGCACGCGTGCGTACGCCCGCTTGCCATCGACCTTGATGGCGCTGACGGAGCTCGGAACCTGCAGGATGTCCCCCGTGAGCCGCGCGGTGGCGGCACCAACCGCATCCGCCGTGACCTCGGCGAGCGCGCCCGCCGACGCGACGTCCGTGAACTCACCCTCCGCGTCATCCGTGGTGGTCGATGCCCCGAGCCGGATCGTGGCCGTGTATTCCTTGTCGGCACCGACCAGATAGGTCAGCAGTCGGGTCGAGGAGCCGATGCCGAGAATCAGCAGACCGGTTGCCATCGGGTCGAGCGTGCCAGCATGGCCGACCTTGCGGGTGGCTGCGAGGCGTCGCACCCGGGCGACCACGTCGTGGCTCGTCCACTCTTGCGGTTTGTCGACGAGAAGAATGCCGCTGCGCACGCTGTTCGCGGCGCTCACGCCGTTTTCACCGTCGACACGCGTGCCGACGTCGCGGCGCTCGCCTGCGCGACAACACCCAGAACAAGGTCGAGTTTCGTTCTGAAGGTACAGTCGATCAGTTCGTCAACCCGTTCGTCCGCACCGTAAGCATCCGTCATCTTCATCGCGATCAACGTGTTGAAGAGCATGCCGTGTGCCAAGAAATCCACGACGTCATCCGGCTCCAAGCCTGCTTCGTCGCGCAAAATACCGTAGATCGTGAGAAAACCGGTGCGAGCGTGCTCGCCGATCACTGGGTCGTGCCCCATGATGAAGCCTTGCATCAGCGAGAGCAGAATGCCACGATCCGAAATCAGATCGGCGTAGGCCGCGCCGATGCGGGCGCCTCGCGCCTCGACGTCCTCGCCGGCCGCCTTGCTATCGGCGATCGAAGCGCGGAACGCGAGCACGAGCTTGTCAAGTGCGCGCTCAAGTACTTCGACGAACAAGTTCTCTTTGCTGCCGAACATGCGCACGACGTACGGCTGGCTGATGCCCGCCGCTTGGGCCACCTGGTCGGTCGTCGCACCCACATAGCCACGTTCGCCGAAAACTCGACTAGCGGCCGCGAGGATCTGCTCACGACGCTCGCCCGCGGGAATACGCTCAGCGCTCGCCGGATTCTTCTCTGCCGAATCTTCACTCGCGAATGTCGAACTCATACTTGACATGTTATCAGTCGATAACTAATGTTTCCTCTTGTAATCATTCGATTACCACAAATTTAATGATTGGAGTGAACATGCCCTCGTCTCGCATCCGCCGCGTGCCCGTCTGGCTGGCCATCGTGACGGCATCCCTGCCGATGTTCATGGCCACGCTCGACAACCTCGTCGTCACCAACGCCCTCCCGGTGATCAGCCATGATCTTTCGGCGAACATCCAAGAACTGCAGTGGGTGATCAACGCCTACGCCCTCAGCTTTGCGACATTCATGCTCCTGGCCGTCGCCCTTGGCGATCGCTTCGGCCGCCGCACCGTATTCGTGATCGGAATCGCTGTCTTCACCGGGGCATCCGCTCTGAGTGCGCTCAGCACAGAACCGTGGATGCTGATCGCGTCGCGCGCCATCCAGGGAGTCGGCGCAGCTGCACTCATGCCCCTGTCGCTTACGCTGCTAGCGGGATCCGTCAGTGAGAAACTGCGCCCGGCCGCGATCGGCATCTGGGGCGGAATCTCCGGGCTGGGCGTTGCTCTCGGCCCCCTCATCGGCGGCGCTGTTGTGCAGGGTTGGAACTGGCAAGCCATCTTCTGGCTGAACGTACCGCTCGGCATCATCGCTGTGCCGCTCATCTTCCTGGTCTTGCCGAACAGCTTCGGCGAGCGCGTTCGGGCGGATGTCGTCGGCGTCGCCTTAGCCGGCCTCGGCGTGTTCGGGCTGGTGTACGGCATCGTGCGCGGCAATGACGCGGGCTGGGACAGCTTCGAAGTGCTCGTGACTCTGATCGGCGGCAGCGTGTTGTTGCTGGCGTTCATCTGGTGGGAGGGTCGCACGGCCTCCCCGCTGCTGCCGCTGCGGCTGTTCCGTGACCGCAGCTTCACCGTCGCCAACCTGGTGGGCATCGCATTCAGCTTCGGCATCTTCGGCGCCGTCTTCATCCTGATCCAATACCTGCAGATCGTGCAGGGCCACACTCCGCTGGAGGCGGGCGTGATGACCATGCCGTGGACGATGGCCCCGATGATCGTTGCACCGCTGGCCGGGCTGCTTGCACCGCGCATCGGCACCCGGCTGCCGATCGTGGTCGGGCTCGCGCTCTTGGCCGGCGCGCTGACGTGGATCGCGATGACCATGACCCGCACCACGCCGTATGACGAACTGTTCCCCGCGTTTGCCCTTGCCGGCATCGGCATGGGGCTCGTCTTCGCCCCGAGCGCGACCGCAGTGCTCGCCAACATGCCGCCAGAAGATCACGGCAAGGCCTCCGGCACCAACTCGACTTTGCGCGAGATCGGAACGGCACTGGGCGTCGCCGTGCTGACGGCCGTCTTCACCGGAGCGGGCGGACAGCTGACGCCGACCGGCTACGTGGATGCCGCCATCCCGGCCGTGTACGTCGGCGCCGCTGTGCTCGCGGCCGCCGCTGTGATTGCCCTCGCCCTGCCAAATGGTCGCCGGCCCCGCGTCGTGGCGCCCCAGGGCGCCGGCGACACGGTCGAAGACGAGCTGGTCGCCCTCGGCGAGCCCCGGTAAGGCCGCCCCGGTGGTCGAGTAGCCCGCGAGCGCACCACATAGGCTGAATCCATGCGAATCGGAGTCATCGGAGCCGGAGCGATCGGCGGCACGATCGCCGCACTGCTCGACCGGGCCGGCCACGAGGTCGAAGTGACCGCGCGAGGAAACGGGCTGGAGACCATCCGCTCGAATGGTTTGCAGGTAACCGGTGCGTGGGGCGACCACCTCGCACACGTCGATGCGAACGAGTCGCTCACCGCCGTGCCCGAGCTCGCGTTCGTCTGCACCAAGGCGCAGGATGCGGTGGCAGCGATCGACGCGAACGCGTCGCGGTTGGCGGGGATCCCGGTGGTGATCGTGCAGAACGGTCTCGAGGGGCTGCAGACCGCTGCTTCGCATCTGCCGAACTCGACCTGCATCGGGGGGCTCGCGCTCTATGCAGCGAACTACACGCAGCCGGGTATCGTCGCGGTGACCGCGACCGGCAACACGTATCTCGGTGCTGGCACGGCAGAACCGACCGCGGCGATCCGCGCGGTGGCAGCCGTGCTGAACGCAGCGATGCCGACGCACGCGACCGCGAACTTCGTCGGTTGCCAGTGGACCAAGCTGATCATCAACGAGGTGAATGCGATGCCTGCCATCACCGGGCTGAGCGTGCAACAGACGATCGCCGATCGCCGCCTGCGCCGTATCATCACGGCCGCGATGCGCGAGGCGGTACGGCTCGGGGTGGGCACCGGCATCCGTTTCGGGTCGTTGCAAGGTCTGAACGACGTGATGCTGCGAACCTTCGCCCGGCTGCCGTTATCGACCGGACAGGTGCTGCCCTTGCTGATGGCCCGACGGATGGGTGCGACCCCGAACCTCGGATCGACCCTGCAGAGCCTCAAGCGCGGTCAAGTCACCGAGATCGACTACCTGAGTGGCGCGGTGGTCGCTGCTGCCGAGGCGCACGGCCGACAGGCGCCGGTGAACGCGGCGCTGGTCGCGCTCGTGCATGAGGTCGAGCGCACACGTCGGTTCGCGTCAGTCGACGAGGTCATCGCGGCAGCGGGAGCATAACCGTAATGGTGCGCCACGCTCAGGCGCCGCCGCTTGTTCGTTCGCCTATCCGGTTTCGTCGAGTTCGGGTAGCCCGTAGCGTGCTTTGCCGCCGAGGCGGGGTGTCTGGTCGGGGTCGACATGCGGTGGCGGGGTGAACCACACTTGCCCGTTCTCGGTGACCCGGATAATCCACCCGTCGTTGTGCATCCGGGTGTGACACGGTGGACACAACAGCACCCCGTTGATCAGGTCGGTGGGTCCGGTGTCTCGTTCCCACCAGCGAATGTGGTGGGCTTGGGTATAGGCGACACCCAGGCCACAACACGCGCAGCCGCCGTCGCGTTCGGCCAGGGCGATGCGTTGCGCGGGGGTGAACAGGCGGGCGGCTCGGCCTTCATCCAACGGGACACTGTCTGTCCCCATCACCAGCGGGATGATCCCGGCACCGGCGGCGAGTTTACGGATCGTACCGGCCGAGACGGGTTGGTCGATGCCGTCGATCTGACCGAAACCGACACCGTCCATCAGCGTTTTCAGGCTGGCACGGATCACCAGGGTCGTTGAGTGTGCGGCGGGTACCCGGTTGCAGCCAATCGCGTGGGTGGCGATCATCGCCAACGCGTCGGCCTGCAACTGCGGGATCGTACGGGTGTCCTCAAACAACAGACCGTCCGTGTCACCGTCAGTGCTCCCAGCCTGAGTAATGTCAGCATCTTGGCGGCGGCGTTCGGCGTCACGCTTTGCCCGGAGTGTGTGGGTGACGACGGCTTCGATCGCCGCCTTGATCGGTGCGGCCGATTCCGGGTCCAACGCGGCCCGCAGATGCGTCATGCCGTGCTGGTCGGTCCGGAAGTGCAGAAACCGGTCCGCCCGCAACTCGTCTTCCCGCGGTTGCACCCCGTCTTGGTCCAGGCGGGCCTCGGCTTCGCGGATCACTCGCAGGAGGTTCTCCAAGGGAATATCCGCCGCCTTCTCAGCGAGGACCTGTTCGTAGGCGTCTGTCTGGGCGGGGTCGGCCCGCCGGGCCACCCGATCCAACATGGCGGTGATCGCCGAGGCGGCCTCCACACTGATCGCCCCGACCGCCAACGCGGCAGCCACGTGCGGGTGCGCGGGCGGAAGTTGCTCACCGGTCAATGATTGCCGGGCCGCCGTTGCCGTGCCGACCGAGACCAGTCGGGTCGCCTCCGACACGCTCCCACCGGTCGCGGCTGCCACCAGCCGAGGCGGGTTCAGGAACCCCTGCCGTTTCGCAAACCCCTCCCGACCCGCCTCGACCGGGGAACGCCTTGCGACCTCGGCCGCGCCGCGCGCCAACAAACCGTTGACCTCACGGGCCAGACGCCCCAGCGCATCGATCGTGGCCACCAGACCCGCCTCGCTCATCGACTCCAGATCGGTTTGCACCGCGGTCGCCTGCTCGCCGCAACTCGACGAACTACCGCGCGCGGCGCCGAACGCGGGCAACGCGCCATCCCAGGTTGCAGCCAACGACGCGAGGTCGTTCTGTAAGGGTTGCAACGGTTGGTTCATGCTCCTAATCTGCCACTCACCACCGACATTCCCAGCCCGAAAACCCGCGTAAACACGCGGATTTCCCCCATTCCCAGGACCGTTATGCAACCGTGATATTGTCGAAAACCGCGGCCCGCCGACACCGCTCAGGAAACGGTAGAGAGTGCCCTTCGGCTGCGCTCAGGGAAGGATCTAACGCGCCCGTCGATTTCGCTCAGGCCCCGGCACAACCGTTGTCGGGGAAAATGCGAAGCGGATGCGCCGGGTCCGTGTTGTCGACGACGGCTGAGGCCGCGAACAAAGGGGCCGCCTCAGCCAGGTACAACTCCCGACCGCCGATGTAGCGTGCGTTGGCAGGCGAAGCCGGATCCGGGTCCCGGCTGTCCCGCTTGGCAAGACGCTCGTAGGCGAGGGCAGGCGGCACGTCGATCGCGATCGCGTAGTTCCACGTTCCGATCAGCTCGGGGCGTAGCAGAAAGACACCGTCGATGATCAGGATGCCGTCGGCATCGGCCGTCTGCCAGCTCGTCACCACAGGCGCGTCGCGTCGCACGTCGAATGCAGACGTCTGAAAGCCGGTGCTTCCGGCCATCCGGAACGGGTCGATCAGCACGCGACGCAGCGTGCGATAGTCGTAGGAATCCTGGTAGTACCCCTCAGGCGAGGTGTGACCCGCCTGGTAGCGCTCAGCACGCGACCGATGGAAATCCTCCATGGACGCCCGGAAAGTTTCTCGCCCGGTCTCCGTATACACGCGGGCCAGTTCATCGGCAAAGTCGCCGGCACCGGATCCGGCCATGCCATCGACGGCGACCATCACACGACCGTGGCCATAGTTGTGGTCGATCTCGGTGCGAAGTCCACGGAGAAAGTCGACGAGAGGTGTAGAAACCAGCTGCTGCATACTCTGAGCCTATTCTGCCAGGGCCGTACCCGGGTGCGATGCGCCGATGTAACCGGCTTACGCTTGCTGTGTGCCTGCCACCATGCCGCCTGTAATCATCGAGTGGTTCCGCGAAAACGCACGTGACCTGCCGTGGCGCCGCCCCGGTTTCGGCGCGTGGGGCACGCTGGTCAGCGAGTTCATGCTGCAGCAGACGCCGGTCAACCGGGTGATCCCCCACCTCACGGAGTGGCTCG
>Ga0208357_1000715_pt1 | contig 25874 bp, 20 predicted proteins | sample NGESurdeep092012_6_FD_184487 | JGI IMG/M metagenome (GOLD analysis project Ga0208357, IMG submission 184487) | Arctic peat soil microbial communities from Barrow, Alaska - NGEE Surface sample F52-2 deep-092012 (SPAdes) | ecosystem: Environmental > Terrestrial > Soil > Wetlands > Peat ...
GAATGCCTCGGTGCCGCAGGTCTGCGAGAAGCGCGTTCAGGTCGTGGCTGCGCGCGAACACCGGTGGCTGCGGGTGGCGCCGCACCGCGGCATCCGCTGGGATCTCGCGCCATCCGATGATCACAGGCACAGGTTGACGCTCCAGGAGTTCGCCGCCGTCGCCCCGGGCGGTCAGCGCGGGGTTGTCGGTCAGTACGGTGCCAGTGCCGACCACAATCGCATCGGATGCTTCGCGCTGCTCGTGCACGCGCTGGCGTGCCGCCGTGCCGGTGATCCACCGGCTGGAGCCGTCTGTTGCCGCCACGCGGCCATCGAGGCTGCTGGCCCACTTGAGCGTGATGAACGGGCGGCCGAGCCGGGCGGCGATGAGCCAATCACCGAGGAATGCAGTCGCCTCGGCCTCGAGCACCCCAGAGATCACTTCGACTCCCGCGGCGCGCAACCGTGCGGCACCGCCAGCGGCGGCGCGATCGGGGTCGCACACGGCGAAGACGACCCGGGCGACACCGGCATTGATCAGTGCTTCGCTGCACGGCCCAGTTCTGCCGGTGTGATTGCAGGGCTCCAGGGTGACGATCGCGGTGGCTCCGCGTGCGGCACCCGGCTCCAGGGTTTGCAGTGCGGCGACCTCAGCGTGCGGCGTGCCGGCGCCTTGATGCCAGCCTTCCGCGATGACGGCGCCGGTCGCATCCAGAATCAGGCAGCCGACGCGAGGATTGACGCCACGGGCAGGCCCGCGCGCGGCCAGCTTGAGCGCGCGGCGCATTGCCGTGCTGTAGTCCGCGCTGCTCATCCGGTCTCCGTCAGTCAGTCTGAGACGGACTCCGGGGTGTTTCGGCGGATCGCCGCTCACGCGCGAGCCGGCAATCACCGCTCGTGCGTGCGTGCTTCCTCCCATCCGGACTGAGAGCGGATGCCTGATGGGGCATTCACTCATTACCGTCGGTGCCGGAATTTCACCGGCTCAACCTCGCGCGACATGGCGTCGCGTCCGGCTCGCGGACTATCACCGCCGGTTCGGACTTTCACCGACCCCGGAGCACGTTTGCTTGTGTTCAGTCTAGTCAACGCGAAAGCGAGGCGGATATTCCTCGGGCTCCATTGCCGACGGTGCTGCTGTTGCGTCTATTCCGGAAGCCCGCGTCCACGACGTCGGTAGAGCTCCAGAACCTGCTCGCGCGGGAGAACACCGCATCGCTGCGCCCATTCTTCGTATGCTTCAGCGAGTTCTTCGACGACGTCCGGATGCTCGCCCGCCAGGTTTGTCAGCTCGGTACGGTCGTGCTCCATGTCGTAGAGCTCCCACGACTGCCCATGCTTACGAACGAGCTTCCACGACCCGCGGCGTGCTCCCGAGTTTCCTTCGTGCTCCCAGAACAGTCGGCGATCTTCATCGGCCGCGGTGCCGCGGAGCGTCGGTATCATGCTGATGCCTTCGAGCGGGAGGATTTCACGTCCGGCGAAGTCTGCGGGGTAGCGTGCTCCCGAGATCTCGAGTACCGTCGCCATCACATCCATCAGCTGATGCGGTTGCGTGCGGATGGCGGAGCCCTCGTCGAGCCCAGACGGCCAGTGCGCGATGAACGGAGTCGAGATCCCGCCTTCGTGAATCCAATGCTTATATTCGCGGAACGGGGTGTTGGACAGATTCGCCCAGGCGCGACCGTACGTCGCGTATGTCGTCTCCGGTCCTGGGACGATGCTGACGTCATTACCGGGGAAGACCTCCTCACCATCGCGCGTATGCGGCTCGAATGCGACGTATGCCTTCACAAAGTCACGGGCAGTTTCCAGCGGCATCTCCTCGGCGCAGCCGCCGTTGTCCGAGAGGAAAACGAACAGCGTGTTCTCGAGTCTTCCGGTGTGTTCGAGGGCAGCGACGATACGGCCGATGCCCTGATCCATCCGATCGATTTGGGCCGCGTACACTGCCATGCGCTGCGCTTCCCAGTCCTGATCCGGCGTGTCTTCCCATGCGGGAACCGTCGGGTCGCGATCGGTCAGGGCCCACGAGGAATCGATAATTCCGGAAGCGACGAGGCGTTCAAGGCGCTCCCGACGGAGTTCGTCCCATCCCGCCGTAAAGCGGTCACGATACCTGTGGATATCCTCCTTGAGCGCGTGGAGCGGCCAATGCGGAGCCGTGTAGGCGACGTACATGAACATCGGATCATCAGAGTGCTCATGCGCGTGTTGTTCCACGAAGCCGGCGGCATTATCGCTGATCGCGTCTGTGTAATAGAAGTCAGGTTCGAGGGCTTCGTTTTCGATATTCGTTTCACCTCGCATGAGCGTGTGTGGTTGATAGTAGCTGCCAGCGCCCTCGAGGGTCCCGTAGAAATTCTGGAATCCGCGCCGCATCGGCCAGCTCTCTGTCGGGTTATCCAGATCACTGGCAAGGTGCCACTTGCCCGACAGATAGGTTTGGTAACCCTGGCTGCCTAGTACCTCGGCGATGGTCACGCACGAGTCGTTCAGCGTTCCGGAGTATCCGTCGGGAGCATCGTCGTAGTTGAGTATGCCGATGCCCGTTTGGTGCGGATGCAGTCCGGTCAGCAACGAAGCGCGCGACGGGCTGCATCGAGCCGTGTTGTAGAACTGGGTCAGCCGCACTCCGGCGTTGGCGAGCGCGTCGAGGTTGGGTGTTTCCACTTCTCCGCCGAAGCACCCGATGTCGGAGAATCCCATGTCGTCTGCGAGCACGAGGACGACGTCGGGGCGGTCGTTCGGTGTGCGATACTGCATTGCTGAGTTCCTAGCGTGTTGGGGCGGATGCGATGGACGATGCGGCGCTGGTGGGATCGGTGCGGACAAGCTCGGCATCGATGTCTTTTCCGGCGGTTTCTTTGGACAGCGCGAGACAGACCAGGGCGATCGCGGCGGCGAGCATGATGTAGATGGCAACCGGCCACGATCCGCCAAATTGCCCGACTAGCCAGATCGACAGTGCAGGTGCGATGGCGCCGGAAGGCAGCACGCCGAGCTGGTAGACGATCGACATCCCGCTGTAGCGCACCCGTGCGGGGAACAGTTCCGCGAAGAAGGCTGCCTCAGGACCGAACATGGTGCACGCGCCGAGCGCCCAGCCGAGCACGATCGCCAGCCAAATCATGATGGTCACCCCGCTGTCGACCAGCGCGAAGACCGGAAAGGCGGTGATCAGCGCAATCGCGGCACCCGCACCGAATACCGGTCGTCGCCCATAACGGTCCGACAGCCGTCCCGAGAGAGGAATCACGATGAAGCCGATGACGGATGCGATGAGCAGGCCCTGGAGAGCAACCGAAGCCGGAAGCCTTAGTACCACGGTCGTGTATGTGAGAAGGAACGCGTTGTAAACGTTGAAGGTGATGCTCTCACTGAACCGTGCCCCGATGCCCAAAAGCAGTTGCTTGGGGTAGCGGCGGAAGACCTCGAGCGCTGGAATCTTCGAGCGCTGGTTGGCCGCCACCAGTGCGGTGAATGCCGGCGGTTCTGTGACTCGCAGCCGCACGAACAGGCCCACGGCGACCAGGATGGCGCTGAGCAGGAACGGGACCCGCCATGCCCAGGCGACGAGAACGTCGTTGCCGCCGAGACTCACCATGTTGACGGCGAGGGTGGACAGCAATAGCCCGATGGGTACCCCGGTCTGCGGCCAACTGCTGAACCATCCCCGGCGATTGCGCGGCGCGTGTTCAAAAGTGAGGATCGCAGCGCCACCCCACTCGCCTCCGAGGCCGATTCCCTGCAGCATGCGCAAGACCAGCAGGAGAATCGGTGCCGCGGCACCGATCATGGCGTAAGTCGGGAGGATGCCCATCACGAACGTGGAGCCGCCCATGATCAGCATGGTGATGACCAGAATGCGTTTGCGTCCGAGTCGGTCGCCGAAGTGCCCGAAGATCAGTCCGCCGATCGGGCGTGTGATGAAGCCGGCGGCGAACGTGCCGAACGCGATCAGGCTCCCCGTCAACGGATCAAACTGTGGAAAGAACTCGCTGTTGAAGACCAGAGCGGCCATCGTCGCGTAGAGGAAGAAGTCGTACCACTCGACGATTGAACCGAGCACGCTGGCGATGGTCACGTCGCGCATCGACGAGGGTGCCGAGTTGGAGGTGGAGCGCGTCATTGGACCCCTTATGGGTGAGAAGGCGGATGAAAAGTTTACGATAGATTTCTATCGTCCCGTTCGGTGGGACAGTGTCCCATTTGGATTGAAAACGACTGTTCCACAATTGCCTTGCAATGTCAACCCGGCGCGCGCGATGTGTGAACGCGGCTCGGGCTTGTGCTTGAAGTCGTGCGGGTGTTATCGGTGAACCCGGCCCGGGGCGTTGCCCAGCGAACGGCTCAACTCCGTCGCCGCGGTGGTCAGAGCCGCGACGATTCCCTCCTCATTCAGTGGTGTGACGCGGTCGCTCGGCCCAGACAGCGAGAGCGCGGCCACCACGTGTGCTCCTGCATCGCGCACCGGCACGGCCACGGATGCAATGCCGTCGATCGTCTCGTCGGATGCCTTGGCGTGGCCATCCTGGCGTGCGTCGGCCAGGCGTTCCAGGAACGCCTCTCGACTGGGCCGCGCATAGACCGTATCCGACGCTGTGGTGGGGTCGCCAAGGGCTGCGTCGACCTCGAGATCTTCGAGATCGAGCATAAGGACACGGCCCGGTGCTCCTGACCAGAGCGGATACATGCGTCCGAGCTCTGAGGCGAATCGAAGCTCACGGAAACTCTGCACCTCCTCGATGAACATTCGTTCGTGACCGACGGCGACGGAGAGGCCGATGGTTTCGTGTGTCTCATCCCGAAGCTTCCGCATGATCGGGAGGGCGACGGTGCCTAGATCGAGCCCTTGTTTGTATGCCATGCCGAGCACAAGCGTCCGTGGGCCGAGGCGATACTTGAGTTGTTGCGAATCTTGAGCGACCAGCTTGGTCTCTTCCAGCGTTTGGAGCAGCCGCTGCACGGTGCTTCGAGGAATCCCGGTTTCTCCGGCGAGGGTCCTGGCGCTGTTGCCGTTCGGACTCAGCCGAAGGGCATCCAGGATCGCAACGGCCTTGCGCAATGAGTCACTCACGAGAACGCGTTCCTGATCTGTTGTGCGTCGCTGTGGAATCGCGATCGCTTCTGTGCGTGACTCTAGCGTTTGAAGCAGACTGCCGGAGATTCGATAGTGGCGAGTGTTGCCTCACGCGGGTCGCTCGATGAGTGCCCGCGCTGTTCCCTCATCCACAATCAAGTCGGTGACGATCCCGGCGTTGAGCGCACCGCGCAGGCTGGAAAGCTTGGCGGTGCCCGAGACCACGCAGATACGGCGAGATACGCGCCGCAGCAGCCCGAGATCGGGTCCGGTCGATCGGGCGTTCAATGGCAGATCACTGTACGACCCGTCCGCTCGGTAGAACACCGTTGCGACATCACCGACGACCCCTTGCCTCGCCAGCGAACGGAAGTCCTCGCGATTGAGGTAACCGCCGCTGAACACATGACTGGGAACTTCTGCGGATGGCGACCCCAGCCCGAAGAGGGCCACATCCATGTGTGCCTGAATGTCGAGCACCCGGCGGATGCTGCGCTCGCGCCAAAGAGCCCGTTTCGTTTCGGGGTCGTCGAAGAACGCGGGAACCGGAAACTGCTGCACGTAGGCCCCGTACGCCTCGCCGAAACGGCTGAGGATCTCGCTGGCATACAGGATGCCGGTCGTGCGATAGTTCGCGGCACCGTTCAGCTGTACGATCTGCGAGTTATGTGTCTGCTTTGCAATCAGTTGCCGGCTGATCGCGCTGACCGTTGAGCCCCAGGCGATGCCCATAATCATGTTCGAGTCGAAGTACTGGCCGAGAATCCGTGCAGCAGAGATGGCCACGCGCTCGAGTCTGTCGACGTCGCTGGTCTGATCCGGAACGGGAACGATCTGAGCGGAGACCGAATAGCGCTGCATGAACTCGTTCTCGAGTCGGCCGGGGGCGCCAAGCGGGGCCCGGATGCGGATGTCGACCAGCCCGGTGCTGCGCGCGAAACTCAGCAATCGGGAGATGGACGAACGCGACGTGCGCAGCTCGCGAGCGATCGCATCCATCGTCAGATCTTGCATGTAATACAGTTGCGCGGCATGCAGGGCGTCGCGGATGCGCGTGGAAGAAATCGCCTGTTGCTCTCGATCCATTCGCCTTCTCCAGACTCTTCGTGCACGTATGTGCAGACAACTTGACCGAACGTGCAATCGTGCTCACGATGTATTCAGTCAGAGAAATTGCTGCGACGCAAGCAGCGGTCCACACGGAGGCGGGAACACAACAATGCACAGTCATCACGAATCGACGGATGCGGGCGGGCGCGGCCTTCGCGCACGATCGACAGCAGCTCTGCGAACGGTGCAGAAAGCACAGGTCGTCATCGTCGGCGGTGGCATCAACGGAATCGCCACGTTCCGCGATCTCGCCCTGCAGAACGTGAACGTTGTGCTCGTTGAGCGGGGCGACTGGTGCTCCGGGGCATCCGCCGCGTCATCGCACATGATTCACGGTGGCATCCGGTATCTGGAAAACGGGGAGTTCCGGCTCGTCAAAGAGTCGGTGCAGGAACGCAACGGACTCCTTGAGATCGCGCCGCACTACGTCAAGCCGCTGAAGACAACGGTGCCGATCTACTCGACTTTCGCCGGGCTGCTGGCGGCGCCGCTGCGGTTCCTCACCCACAAGGCCGGCAGGCCGAGCGAGCGAGGCGCGCTGCTGATCAAAGTCGGGCTCGTGCTGTACGACTCGTTCTCCCGCAACGGTGGACGCGTGCCGAGGCACGCGTTCCGTGGCCGGAGTCGTTCGCTCGCCGAGCTGCCTCGGCTGAACCCTGCCGTGAAGTATACGGCGACGTACTTCGACGCGTCTGTGCACGAACCGGAGCGGCTGGCGCTGGACATCCTCCAGGACGGCATTGCCGCCGGCGATCACGCCAGAGCCGCCAACTATGTGGAGGCGATCGGCCTGGACGACGACGGCGTGCGCCTTCGGGATACCGTCACCGGTCAACTGTTCAGCATCAAGGCCGATGTCGTCATCAATGCGACGGGGCCGTGGACCGATCTGACCAACAACGCGTTCGGCACGTCGAGTGAATTCATGGGCGGAACCAAGGGCTCGCACATCGTTCTCGACAGCCCCGAACTGCTCGCCGCCTGCGACGGACGCGAACTTTTCTTCGAGCACCGCGATGGACGAATCGTACTGATCTACCCGCTGAACGGCCGCGTGCTGGTCGGCACCACCGATCTCGAAGCCGATGTGCGCACCCCTGCGGTGTGCACGGCGGCCGAGGTCGACTATTTCTTCGAGCTCATCAATCACGTGTTTCCGACGGTATCGGTGACGCGCGAGCAGATCGTGTTCCGGTTCGCTGGCATCCGCCCGCTGCCGAAACACGACGATACGCAGCCCGGGTTCGTCTCGCGTGACTATCGCATCGAGTGCTCTTCCATCGGCGGAGTCGCCTCGGATGCCGGCACCACTGCCACCACCACCGTGCTCAGCCTTGTCGGCGGCAAATGGACGACGTTCCGCGCGCTCGCTGAGCGACTCAGTGACGAGACACTCGCGCTGCTCGGCGGCACCCGTGTGCGCAGCACCGCTGCATTGCCGATCGGCGGCGGCGTCGGGTTTCCGACGACAGAAGCTGCACACGCGGTCTGGATTGCTTCCCACGCGGACGAGGTCGGTCGTCAACGGGCCGAGCAGTTGCTGGCACGGTACGGAACGAAGGCGGAAGCCGTGATCGAGGCAACCGCTGAATTCGACGGTGGGGCGGCGGATTCCCCGCTCGAGAATGCGCCTGCGTTCGGACGGGCCGAGATCGAATTCATCGTGCGCGCCGAGCACGTCGTGCACTTGGCCGATCTCGTGCTGCGGCGCACGAACTTGGCGTTCACCGGTCAGGTGACGGTGCCGCTGCTGCAGGAGCTTGCGGAACTTGCCGGTGGCGTCCTTGGGTGGGATGACGCGACGCGTGAGACCGAGGTCAGCACGACCACCCTTCTGCTCGCCGAACGGTACGGTGTGCGGATGGATGTTGCGCAGCAGGCCGTAGCGACTTCTATAAGGTGAGGTCATGATGCAGATGGCCATGATCCAGACGGCCAAGATCCATTGAGCGAAGGAGCTGCTGCAGTGAGCAATTACGTTCTCGCCATCGACCAGGGCACCACGAGCACGCGGGCGATCGTCTTCGACAGGGCCGGCGCCATCGTCGCAACGGGGCAACTGGAGCACGAGCAGATCTTTCCGCGCGCGGGTTGGGTGGAGCACGATCCGCTTGAGATCTGGAAGAACGCGCGCGAGGTCGTCGGGCACGCCCTCGGCAAGGCGAATCTGACCCGGCATGACATTGCGGCCGTGGGCATCACCAACCAGCGTGAGACCACGGTCGTGTGGGACAAGAACACCGGCGAACCGGTCTGCAACGCGATCGTCTGGCAGGACACGCGCACGCAGCCGATCGTCGATCGGCTCGCCGCGGTTGGCGGTGTCGACCGCTTTCGAGAGGTTGTCGGGCTGCCGCTGAGCACGTATTTCGCGGGGACCAAGATCGCCTGGATTCTGGAGAACGTCGACGGCGCGCGCGAGCGTGCCGAGGCCGGCGACCTGCTGTTCGGCACGACGGACACCTGGCTGCTCTGGAATTTGACCGGCGGTACAGATGGCGGCGTGCATGCAACGGATGTGACCAACGCCTCCCGTACCATGTTCCTCGATCTGCACACGCTCGCTTGGCGGCAGGACATCCTGGATGTGTTCGGGGTGCCGGCATCGATGCTGCCCGAGGTGCGGTCCTCTTCCGAGGTTTACGGCGTGGGGGAGAGCTCGAGTCTGCTGCGCGAGACGCCGATCGCGGGCATTCTTGGCGATCAGCAGGCGGCCACGTTCGGGCAGGCGGCGTTCGATGCAGGCGGCGCGAAGAACACCTATGGCACCGGGAACTTCCTCATCGTGAACACCGGCGAGCAGATCGTACACTCGCCGGGCGGGCTGCTGACGACCATTGCGTACAAGCTCGGCGACGCCGCTCCGCGGTACGCGCTGGAAGGTTCGATCGCCGTGACCGGCTCACTCATCCAGTGGATGCGCGACAACCTCGGCATCATCTCGCACGCGAGCGAGATCGAGAAGCTGGCCGCGAGCGTCGACGACAACGGCGGCGCCTACTTCGTGCCGGCTTTCTCGGGGCTGTTTGCACCGTATTGGCGACCGGATGCGCGCGGTGCACTACTCGGATTGACACGGTTCGTGAATCGCGGGCACATCGCCAGGGCGGCGCTAGAGTCGATCGCGTATCAGACTCGCGACGTGCTGGACGCGGCCAATGCGGACGCGTCGGTCCCATTGACGGAGTTGCGCGTGGACGGCGGCGCGACGTCCAATGACCTGCTGTTGCAGTTCCAGGCCGATATTCTCGGCATGCCCGTCGTGCGGCCGGTGGTCGCCGAGACGACAGCGCTCGGTGCCGCGTATGCGGCGGGACTCGCCGTTGGCTTCTGGAGTGGCCTCGACGAGCTGCGGGCCAACTGGCGCGAAGGCAAACGCTGGGAGCCTCAGATGGCGGTGGCGGAACGCGAGCGGCTGTACCGCGGCTGGCACAAGGCCGTCACGAAGACCTACGGCTGGGTCGACGACGACGTGACGTGATCGCTTGGCGCTACAACCGGGTTTTCGCGCGCCGTCGTTTTGAGAACTGTGCTTTTGAGAACAGTATCGTTGAGAACAGCGCTGTCACGCATCGTGCTTTCGCGTACAACCAGTGTGTGTGGCGTGACGTGATGCCGTGGCGGTTCACCGGTTCCGTTCACACGGCTGATGACGAGATCCAAACACGTGCGGGCGATCTGTGTCTTGTCCGGGCTGACGCTCGTCAGCGTCGGTGTGCTGTATTGGCTCTCTGCAATGTCGTCGAATCCGAGAACGGCGATGTCTTCAGGTACCCGAAGCCCTGCGTTGTGGATGGCGCGAAGTGCCCCGTGTGCCAGCGTGTCCGTGAGACAGAAGACCCCGTCCGGTGGCAGTTCTTCGGCGAGGATGTGCTGCATGGCCTCGGCGCCATGCCGGCGCTCGAATCCGTAGGACAGGACTGCCCTGTGCTGAGCTGAAGGGATGCCCGCGGCGACGAGAGCTTCGTAGTAGCCAGCCCGCCGGAGCGCACTCATCGGATTGAGAGTGGTCTCGCCGCCAAGGGCAACAACGCTCTTGCACCCGAGCGACAGCAGGTGATTTGTGGCCTCGATGGCGGCAGCACGGTTGTCGATACTGACGTGATCGAAGCCCGGGTGAAGATCTTCGCCCAAGAACACGACGGGTTGCTGCGGTACGACCGGTTCGAGGTCGGCGTGGCTCAAACCGAGTGGACTGACGATCAGTCCGTCGAACAACGCCGTCTGGCCCGCGTAGAGGATCAGTTGGCGTTCGCGTTCGGCGTCGCCGTTGGTGTGATCGATCATGACGGTGTAGCCCAGCTCCGCTCCGTACTCGACCACCTCCCGTGCCAACTCAGCAAAGTAGGGATTGTCAAGTTCGGGCAGCACGAGCGCGAGCAGGTCTGACTTGCCGCGTTTGAGACTGCGGGCATGAAGGTTCGGCGCGTATCCGAATGCGGTGAGCTGCTTTTGCACGGCCGCGCGCATTGCCGGAGAGACATGTTTGTAGTTGTTGACCACGTTCGACACCGTGCGCACGGAAACGCCGGCAGCATCCGCAATTTCGCGCAGGGTGGCTCCCATCGCAACTCCCATCCGTCAAGTCGAGTCAAATTCGAATCTCAGTATAAGCGGTCTTGCATCGTTGCAAAGAATCCGCTACCGTCATCACTCGATGGCGTTTGCATCGATGCAAGTCCCGACGGAAAGTCAGTGCCTTGCCGATGAAGGCGGCGTTTCCGGTCACGCGACACCTGTACTCGGAGCGCCGCTGGCGCCAGCGAAATCCTCAGTCACGCAGTCAGGAGAATTCAGTGAAAGTCACCAGAATCGCAATTGCGGCCACCGCCGCCATTGCGCTTGCCGCCTCGATGGCGGCATGCAGCGGAAGTGGGTCGGACGGCGCAGCAAAGGCCGCGGCATGCACCAACAAGATCGTGCACGCCTCTGCGCCGCAGGTCACGATGTGGGCGTGGTCGCCCGATGACAAGGCCAACGTCGACCTATTCAACAAGACGCACAGCGATGTGCAGATTTGCTGGACGAACGTCGGCGCCGGCACCGTGGAATACGGCAAGTTCTCGACCGCGATCGCGGCCGGCAAGGGCGCCCCCGATGTCGTCATGCTCGAGGCGGATCACCTCACCAGCTACGAGATTCAAGGTGCGCTCGTCGACCTCACCAAGTACGGCATCAACAAAGACAAGCAGAACTTCAGTGCCGGCGCATGGACAGACGTCTCCAGTGGTGCCGCAGTGTATGCGTATCCTGTCGACGGCGGTCCGATGGCGATGATGTATCGCACCGACATCTTTGCGAAGTACGGCATCACGGTGCCGAAGACCTGGGATGAATTCACTGCAGCAGCGCAAAAGCTCAAGGACGCGGGTGGCCCGTTGATGGCAGACTTCCCGGCGAACCAGCCGGCGTTCGTCCAGGCGCTGACGGCACAGAAGGGCGCAGTTCCATTCGACTACACGCTCACCAACAAGAAGTCAATCGGTATCCACGCCAACGACAGCGCGACCAAGGACGTTCTAACCTACTGGCAGGGACTTCTCAGCAACAAGCTCGTCGGCGGTCAAAATCAATTCACAACGGACTACATCTCGTCCGTCGTCAACGGCAAGTACGCCACGTATCTCTCGGCAGGCTGGGCGCCGGGCTACATGGTCGGCGCAGGAGCCGGCCAGGGCGCAGACAAGGGGCAATGGGCTGTTGCTCCTCTCCCGCAGTGGAGCCTGGACAACCCGGTACAGGTCAACTGGGGCGGTTCTGCGTACGTGGTGACGACTCAATCCAAGCAGCCGAAGCTGGCGGCGGAAGTTGCGATGGGGCTTTACGGCTCGGAGCAAGCCGTGAAGAACGGTGTGAACATCGCTTCGCAGTTCCCGCTGAACGTCCCCCAGCAGAAGGCCGATTGGTACGTCAACCAGAAGGTGCCGTTCTTCTCCGGTCAGCAGGCCAACAAGGAGGTCTACATTCCGGCAGCCGCGGGCTATCAGGGCTTCAGCTACAGCCCGTTCACGCCGTACTACTATGCACAGTTCACTGAGGTGCTAACAGATCTGATCAGCGGCAAGCAGACCGGCGCCCAGGCTGCGGATTCCTTGCAGAACATCCTGGTGTCTTACGCAAAGAGCCAAGGGCTCACCGTCACCGGTTGAACCTCAGTTGGCACGGGCACCGCGTTGTTTGCGATCCGCATCGAGCGAGCGCGCATCATCGCCGGCGGTGCCCGTGCCAGTCGCATCCGATCTGTAACGCACCGAGTCGGGACAATACGACATGTTCGAGGAAAAAATGACGACGTTAGATCAATCTGATTCGCTCGCAGCCGCGCCCGAGCGCGATCTGCGGGCCCGGAGCTCGCGGCGTGGTCGCAAGCGTTCGAGAGGTGCCGACCGTGGCGCCGTCGGCTGGCTGTTCATAGCGCCATTCGGTGTGGTATTCGCTGTCTTCCTTTTGGTCCCGCTCGGTTATGCCTTCTACCTCAGCCTTTACACAAAAGGACTCGCGACGGGCACCGTATTCACTGGGCTCGACAACTACGTCAAGGCGTTCACCGACCCGAGCTTCCTGAGCGGAGTGTGGTTCGTCGTGCGCTTTTCGGTGGTCATGATCCCGGTGCAGATGGGCATTTCTCTGATCGCAGCACTGCTTCTGGACGCCATGACGACACGGCTAGCCCGATTCTCGCGCTTGGCGATCTTCCTGCCATATGCGGTTCCCGCCGTGATCGGCGCCTTGATGTGGGGCTTCCTCTACAGCCGCAATTTCGGCCCACTGCAAGATCTTTTCACTCTGTTCAATGCACAGGCTCCCAATTTGATCGGTGGGTCCAACGTCTTCGGCGGACTCATGAACGTGGTGACATGGCAGTGGGCCGGGTATTACATGATCATCCTCTACGCTGCGCTGCAGGGAATTGATCCGAGTCTGTATGAGGCGGCTCGCATCGACGGCGCGAAATCCTGGCAGATCGCGGTGCGGATCAAGATTCCGATGATCGCAGGAGCAATCAACCTGGTTTTGATCTTTGCCCTGATCGGAACGTTGCAGTTCTTCACAGAGCCGCAGATATTGCAACCCATCTCGGACGGCGCCATTACGTCGACCTTCACCCCGAACATCTATGCGTTCAACCTTGCATTCTCGTATTCGCAATTCAACTATGCCTCGGCGATCTCGTTTGCACTCGGAATCGTGGTTTTCATCGGGGCATACATTTTCCTCTTTGTTACTCGCCAAAGGGAGGCGCGTCAATCATGAGCTCGACAATCACAAAGAATGATGCGACACCGCGGCTCGGCCGTGAGCGCCACCCACGGGGCCGGAACGGCGGCCGCGTCGGCGGACAGATTGTGCTGGCAATTCTGTGCGTGTATTTCCTGCTACCTCTGTGGTGGTTGATCGTTGCGAGCACCAAAGACGCACACGGCCTCTTTTCGGGCACGGGCGGCGCGCTGTGGTTCGACAAGAACTTCAACCTGATCGGCAATTTGCAGACGCTCTTCAGCTACAGCGGTGGCATTTATCTGCGGTGGCTGGGTAACTCTGCGCTCTACGCTCTCAGCGGTGGCATCGGCGCGACCGTGCTCGCCGTACTCGCAGGTTACGGGTTCGCCAAGTACCGCTTCCGGGGCCGCAGTCTTGCGTTCGCCGTCCTGCTCGGGTCCGTGATGGTGCCAATGACGGCGCTGGTGATCCCAACGTTCATGATGTTGGCGCAGTTGCAACTCACCGACACCATCTGGGCGGTCATTCTGCCGTCGCTGTTGAGCCCGTTCGGTGTGTATCTGATGCGGGTTTACATCACCGACGCCGTGCCGGATGAGTTGCTCGACGCAGCACGTGTAGACGGCGCGGGGGAGCTCCGCACCTTTCTGCAGGTATCCTTGCCGCTACTACGGCCAGCCGTAGTCACGGTGTTGTTGCTGTCGGTCGTCGGCACCTGGAACAACTACTTCTTACCTCTGGCTGTGCTTTCCAACTCGAACCTCTTCCCGGTGACCGTCGGGCTCGCTCAGTGGCAGGGCTTGGCAACCTCGAACAACGGCAGCGGCACTTCACTCTGGAGCCTGATCGTCGTCGGCTCATTGGTGTCGATAATCCCGCTCATCATCGCGTTCCTGTCGCTGCAGAAATACTGGCGCGGTGGGCTCTCACTTGGCGCGCTGAAATGACCTTGATCGTAACTGTCCCCAAACCGCACACCGCAAACGGAGAAATGCATTGACCGCCTCGACTATGTCTGTACCACGCCCCGAATATCCGAGACCGTCCTTGGTTCGCGAAGACTGGATGAATCTCAACGGGCTGTGGCAGTTCGAGATCGACCGCGGCGACTCCGGGCTGGAGCGCGGGCTGCTGCACCGCGAACTGAGCGGCACCATCCTGGTGCCCTTCGCCCCTGAGTCCGCGTTGTCCGGTATCGAAGATGTCGACTTCATGGATGCCGTTTGGTACCGCCGCACAGTCGAGATCCCGCAGGAGTGGAATGATCGTGAGCTCCGACTGCATTTCGGTGCGGTTGATCACGACACCACGGTGTGGGTGAACGATCGCGAAGTGCTGCGGCATCGCGGCGGTTTCACGTCCTTCACGGCGGAGTTTGGAACGGCTGCGCGGCTAGGACCCATCGCCACGATCGTGGTACGTGCCCGCGACCGCAAAGCTGCAGTGCAGGCGCGCGGCAAGCAGGCCACATTTCACGGAAACAGTCACGCGGTCTACACGCGCACAACCGGAATCTGGCAAACCGTGTGGCTTGAACCGGTGCCGACCACTTCGATTCGGCGCGTACACGTCACCCCAGACCTCGCGAATGGAGCGTTTCAGCTGCGCGTGCCAGTCACGGGGCCCACTCGTGGCTCGCAGATCCGCGTCACGGTGACCGAACGATTTGATGCGGATGCTATGCGCGCGGTCGGTGACATCGTTGCGAACAAGATCGTTCGAGCAGATCTTGACATGACGCCCAGCCTCATCATTGACATCCCCGAGGCTCGTCTGCGCACATGGTCGCCAGGTGACCCGCATCTCTACGGACTCGTGGTCGAGATCGTGGACCCAAACGGCGACGTGTCCGACACCGTGTATTCCTACGCGGGGCTGCGCTCGATCGCCATCGATGGAATGGCCGTGCGCATCAACGGCGACGCGGTGTTCCAGCGGCTCGTGCTCGACCAAGGCTACTGGCCTCAGTCCCTCATGACCGCGCCGAGCGATGCCGCGTTGATCGCGGATATTGAACTCGCCATGGATGCGGGATTCAATGGCGCACGACTGCACCAGAAAGTGTTCGAGGAGCGCTACCTTTTTCACGCAGATCGACTGGGTTACCTCGTTTGGGGTGAGTTCGGTGATTGGGGGGTTTCCGGACAGGGACCGGAGGGGAACAACCAGCAGCCGAACGCCTCATTCGTCGCGCAGTGGATCGAAGCCCTCGAACGAGACATCAGCCATCCGAGCATCATCGGATGGTGCCCGATGAACGAGACGCACCAAGTGTTGACCGACGAGATTACTGCGCTCGACGACGTGACACGGGCCATGTTCCTCGCGACAAAGGCAGCGGACCCGACGCGGCCTGTGTTGGATGCTTCCGGCTACTCGCATCGGGTACTCGAAAGCGACGTCTGGGACTCGCACTCCTATGAACAGGATCCCGCCATCTTCGCCGCGGAGCAGAGCGGCCTCGACTCGGGCGAGCCGTTCAACAATGTCTCGTGGATCGGTAGCAAGGCGATGTCGGTGCCGTACCGCGGGCAACCGTATTTCGTCAGCGAATTCGGTGGTATCTGGTGGGTTTCAGACTCAGCAGGCTCGGATGGGATCGACCGAACAGAGTCCTGGGGGTACGGGGTTCCTCCAGCGAGCGAAGAGGAATTTTACGAACGATTTGAGCGCTTGGTCGCTGTGCTGAGTGAAAACCCACGGATGTTCGGATACTGCTACACGCAGCTGACGGATGTTTTCCAGGAGCAGAACGGCATCTACCGCTTCGATCGCAGCACGAAACTCCGTATTGCGCGGATCCGTGAGGTCCAACGCCGACCAGCTGCTATAGAGCGGAGTTCGCACGCAGCCCTGGCAGGAGAGCCGCAAACACGCTGGTCTTGAGACACATAGCCAGGTCGACGACGACGTGAGGTAATAGCCTGGAACGTGCGCGCGCGGCAGGCTAATCAGGGTCGGCGGGCAGCACAACGCTTAAGGACGCTGATGCTCGATGACTCTCCCGGAAATTCTGACGCAACCGTTCGCGCTGCCGATGGTGTGCGCACCGATGTTCATCGCATCCGGCCCCGAACTCGTGACGACGCAGTGTCAGTCAGGGGTGATTGGCGCCTTTCCGGCGCTGAATGCGCGCCCTGCCTCGATGCTCGGCGATTGGCTAGACCGGATCGTCGAGGAGAACGCCGCCTTTGAGCGGGCGAATCCGGATGCGATCGTCGCCCCGTTCGCCGTCAACCAGATCGTGCACCGCTCCAACGATCGGCTCGAGGCGGACATGGCCGTCATCGTGGAGCATCAGGTGCCCATCGTGATCACCTCCCTCGGTGCGCGTCCCGAGGTGAATGAGGCCGTGCACTCGTATGGCGGCATTGTTCTGCACGACATCATCCACAACGCGTTCGCGCACAAGGCGATCGACAAAGGCGCTGACGGCATCATCGCGGTCGCGGCAGGCGCCGGGGGGCACGCGGGTACGCAGTCGCCATTCGCTCTGATCCAAGAGATCCGCGAGTGGTTCGACGGTCCGCTCCTGCTGTCAGGGGCCATTGCTCACGGACGCTCGATTCTGGCGGCCCAAGCAGCGGGTGCGGACTTTGCCTACATCGGTTCGGCTTTCCTTTCGACGGCGGAGGCGCGCGTCGTGCCCGACTACAGGGCGATGATCGTGGAGAGCTCGGCGAAAGACATCGTCTACAGCGACCTCTTCACCGGGGTGCACGGTAACTATCTTCGGGGCAGCATCGAGGCCGCCGGCTTCGACCCGGATGCACTGCCCGAAACGGCGCTGGCCACAATGAACTTCAGCGCAACGGCCGGGGTCAGCGCCAAGGCCTGGAAAGACATCTGGGGTTCCGGACAGGGAATCGGCGCCATCCACGCCGCATTGCCTGCTCGAGAGCTGATCGCGCAATTCGCGGCGCAATACGATGAAGCTGCCGCCGCGCTGAGATCGAGGCAAGCGCTGGCAAAGGAGCGAGCATGACCGAGGCAGAGGTAGTTGTCGTCGCGGACGGAGCGGTCACGACCATCCGGCTCAACCGTCCGGAGAAGATGAACGGCCTGACCGTTCAGGTGAAGGTGCTGCTGCGGGATGCCCTGATGGCGGCCGCGGACGACCCTGCTGTGCGCGCTGTTGTCATCACAGGCACCGGGCGCGCATTCTGCGCCGGTCAGGACTTGGGCGAATTCGCGGCGCATCCGACCAGCGAAGCCGTCGCCGCCACGATTGCCGAACATTACAACCCGATCGTGCGGGCGATCGCCACAATGCCTAAACCGGTGATCGCGGCGCTCAATGGCACGGCCGCTGGGGCCGGCCTGTCGATCGCGCTCGCGTGCGACCTGCGCATCGCGACGGCTTCGGCGAAGTTGACGACTGCATTCGCCGATGTCGGTCTTGCCTGCGACACCGGCATCTCGTGGACGCTTCCGCGCATCGTCGGGCGCGCCGTCGCGCTGGACCTGTTGTTACGGCCGAGGGCGGTGGATTCGGCTGAGGCGCTCCGGCTTGGGTTGATCGGCGCGGTCGTGCCGGATGCAGAATTCGCGGCCGAGGTGACGCGCGTGGCAGCGGCGCTCGCGGCAGGGCCGACACTCGCGCTCGGCGCTATCAAGGCGGCCGTTCACCACAGCGAATCCTCGAGCCTCGATGACGCGCTCGCATTCGAAGCGGACGGCATGGTGCGCACGGCGGCCTCGCGAGATCATCGCGCCGCGCTCGAAGCGTTCCTCGAAAAGCGGCGCCCGACCTTCACCGGCACCTGAGCTCCTCAACCTGCGCACCGGCACCTGAGCTCCTCAACCTGCGCACCGCGGATTGTCATTGCGCGTCGAGGACGCCAGGCAACGCCTCAAGCGATGTGACGCGAATGACCCCGGCCGCAGCGGCCGCATCGGCGGTCGCCTGCGGCACCTTTGCGCCGACGCGGTCGAGCCAGACGCCGGTGAGGCCGGCCTGGGCGGCACCGATCGCATCCGTCGCCAGCCGGTCACCGACGTAAGCGGCGTTCGTCGGTTCGATCCCGAACAGCGCGCACGTGTGGTGGAAGATCCGGGCATCCGGTTTTGCGATGCCCAACGCCCCAGACGTGACGATGTGTTCGAAGCGAGGCGTCAGCCCGACTCGCTCGATCTTGCGCAGCTGATAGTCGAGGTCGCCGTTTGTGATCAGACCGACCCGGATGCCGCGCGCCGCAAGGCGGTCCAGGCACGGCAGCGCGTCCTCCTGCAGCCGCCAGTTGTCAATGTAGTGGGTGAAGAACTCGGTGTACCAGGCGGATGCGGTGGTGTCGTCAAGCGTCACCCCGTGGCGGGCGGCGAAGTCGCGTGCCCGAGCGATGCGCTGGCCTTCGTAGTCGAGGTCTCCGGCAAGGTACGAATGGTAGTGCCGCTCCTCGAGCTCGGTCCAGTAGGCGATTTCCGCGTCCGGCTTGCCACCTGCGTATGGGCTGCCGAGCGCGCGCGAATACTCGAGGATGCCGGCATCCATCGCCCCTCGATGGGCGAACAGGGTGTCATCCAAGTCGAACAGGACGAGCTGCGGCCCGGTTGCGTTCGAAAAAGACGGAGAATCTGGCGGCGCGCTGCTGGTCATTTCACACGTGCCCGCGTGTCGCCGAAAATGTCCGTCGTTTTGCAAACACGCAAACACAACTCGAGCGGCGGGTGGTCATCACATCGCGGCCAGAGTTTCGGGCGGCCAGTCGTTTGCGGGCCTGCGCTCATCGGTGGCGAGCAGGGCAGCACTCCAGGAATCGAAACGCGTGCCGCGTTGCACCCCGCCGAGGCGCTTGGTTCCCTCGAACCGGAATCCGGCTCGCCGGGCGACGGATGCCGATGCCGCGTTCCCGACGACGGCATGCCACTGGATCCGCTGCAGCCCGAGTCCGGTTCCGAGCCCAAGCCCGAGTGCGAGCCCGCCATCGGCCGGTGCGAAGCCGAAGTCGCAGACCAGTCGTACGGCTTCACTCATGATGCCGCCGCCGCGCGCGGACGACGAGAGCCAGAACCCCAATTCTGCGCCGCCGTGCGCGATCCCGTCCAGACCAATCATCCCGATGATCGGTCCCTGCTCATCCGTTCGGATGCCCCAGGTGGCGCCGGTGCCCATTCTCCAGCCCGGCTCGACCACACCGCGCACGAACTGTTCGGCGTCGTCGCGAGAATAGGGTGATGGCACGGTCGTCCAGCGTTGAACGTCAGCGTCTTGACAGCATCGAGTAATCGCGTCGATGTCCAACGTGGTCGGCGCGGTCAACACGAGCCGCACCGAACGGAGCCCGATTGCTTTCATCGCAGGTGGCCGGCTCAGCCCCGACGCAGCAAGCCGACGCGGTCGTAAACCTTTGCGAGCGTCTTCTCGGCCACCTCGGATGCGCGTGCCGCGTTCGCACCGAGCAGACGGTCGAGTTCGGCCGGATCCTGCAGCAGCTCGAGTGCGCGGGCCCGCACCGGCTCGAATTCGCCGACGACGACATCCGCCAGATCCTTCTTGAAGTCGCCGTAGCCCCTGCCCGCATACTCGTCCTCCAGTGCGGCGATCGGGCGATCGGTCAACGCAGAGTAGATGGTCAGCAGATTGGTGACTCCCGGCTTCTCGGCGGGGTCCAACCGCACCGCGCCGTCATTGTCGGTCACCGCTCGCATGATCTTCTTGCGTGTGACACCGGGTTCGTCGAGCAGCCAGACGATACCGGCAGGGGACTCGGCCGACTTCGACATCTTCGAGGTGGGCTTCTGCAGGTCGTAAATACGAGCGGCCTCTTTCTGGATGACCGCCTCCGGCACCACGAACGTCTGACCGAACCGCGAGTTGAAGCGCTCGGCGAGGTCGCGGGTGAGCTCGACGTGCTGACGTTGGTCTTCGCCGACGGGCACGAACTGGGTGTCGTAGAGCAGGATATCGGCGGCCATCAGCGTCGGGTAGGCGAAGAGCCCGACCGTGGTGGCGTCGCTTCCGTAGCGGGCCGATTTGTCTTTGAACTGTGTCATCCGCGATGCCTCGCCGAACCCGGTGATGGTGTTGAGGATCCAGGCGAGTTGCGCGTGCGCGGGCACCTGCGATTGCACGTACAACGTCGAAGCCGACGGGTCGATGCCGGCCGCGATGTACTGCGCCGCGGTGCGCCGGGTGTGGGCGGCGAGCTCTTTCGGGTCTTGCGGAACCGTGATGGCGTGCAGATCGACAACGCTGAAGAACGCCTCGTTCTCCTGCTGCAGTTGCCTCCACTGCAACAGGGCGCCGATGTAGTTGCCGAGATGCAGCGATTCGGACGATGGTTGGATGCCCGAGTACAGGCGAGGTTTGTCAGTCATGAGTTGTCCTTAGAAAAGTGTGAGATGGCCCCGTTGGTCGAGTAGCCCGCGACGAAGGAGCAGGCGTATCGAGACCCCGTGCACCGCTGCCCTACAGCGCGTAGTCGACGACGACGGGTGTGTGGTCCGACCATCGTTGGTCGTAAGCTGCGGCGCGATCCACGGCATAGTCCACGACCTTCGCGGCCAACGCCGGTGTCGCGGCCTGGTAGTCGATGCGCCAGCCGGTGTCGTTGTCGAACGCCTGCCCGCGCCAGGACCACCAGGTGTATGGTCCGTCGATGTCCCCGGCGTGCTTGCGGCCGATGTCGACCCAGCCGAGTCCGGCGCCATTGTTGTACAGGTCGTCGCCTTCTGCACCGAAAAACCGGTCGAAATACGCGCGCTCTTCCGGCAGAAAGCCGGCGCGTTTCACGTTGCCCTTCCAGTTCTTGATGTCGAGCGTGCGGTGCCCGACATTCAGGTCGCCCATCACGACGGAGAGCGGATTGTGGGCCGCGAGCAGCGGCATCCGCTCGATCATGGCGTCGAGGAACTTGTACTTCTCGACCTGCTTCGGCGTGTCGGCCTCGCCGGAATGCACGTAGGTGCTGACGACGGTGACGGGCGTGCCGTTGACGTCGTAGTCTGCTTCGAGCCACCGACCGGCGCTGTCGAATTCGGCGGCGCCGAGTTCAACCCGGTGAGCGGATGCCGCGCTGCGGCTGACCAGCGCAACTCCGGCCCGGCCCTTCGCGCTCGCGGGGTCGTGCAGAATGTGCCAGCCGGGCCCGAAGAGCCCTTCAAGGTCTTCGGTCGACGCGCGAACTTCCTGCAGGGCGATGATGTCGACATGGCGAGTGTTCACCCAGTCGGCCATGCCCCTGCGGAAGGCGGCCCGGATTCCGTTGACATTGACGCTGGCGATGCGGAGCGGTCTTGTGGAAGAAGATTTAACGGAGGGGGCCATTGCTACAGTTTATGGGGAGCCTCCGACACGGCAGCGTCCGGAACGGCGTCGCCGCCGGTGCGCGCGGCCCGACGACGCTTCCGAACCGCGCGCTGGGCCGAGATTCCGCGATCCTCCAGTGAGACGGAGATCCAGGCCGCCCCGATGAGAATCACCTGGCAGACCAGGTTGAACCAGATCAGCAGGCCGAGCACGGCGGTGAATGATGCGGCAAGCGGATTGCTGCTCGCCCCGCGCAGGACCAGGCCGCTCACTGTGCTCAGCACGGCGAGTGCCACGCTGCCGGCGGCCGCGCCGGCCAGGAGCGCCCGCCACGGGATCGCCAACCGCGACAGTACCCGGTACATGGTGCCGAGGGTGACCGTATTCAGGGCGACGACGACAAGAAAACTCACGGCGCGACCGGCCAGATTTGCCCAGAACGATTCGGTCGGCACGGCGAAGAAGTTGAATGCGCTGCCGAGCAGTGAGGTGCTGAGCAGTGAGACGATCGCGCCGGCGGCCAGGAGCACGCCGAAGCCCAGCGCGAGGCCGAGATCGCGCAGTTTCTGCAGAATCACGTTGGTGCGGTCGTCGGGCACGCCGAAGATCGTCCTAATCGCCTGGCGTGTCGAACCAAGCCAAGCGATTGCCGTCGACAGCAGCCCGACCGCGGCGATGAGGCCGGTCCAGCTGAGTGTTCCGGCCAGGCGCGACAGCGCTTCCTCTGAGATCGCGCCGTCCGCGCCGATCAGGCCGGGCACGCTCTGATTGATCAGCCGGATCAGAGCATCCAAGAGTTCTTTGTTCGATGTGAGCCAGAGTCCGGCGACGGCGAAGACGAGCCACAGTGCCGCGAGAACGGCGAACAACGCCTGATACGACATTCCCGCGGCGAGTAGGCCACCACGTGCCCGGCCGAAACGGGTGAACGCACGCATTGGAGTTGTGGCCTGCGCCCAGCGCACGACATGCGCGACCGTCGCGATCAGACGACGGATGCCCGTCGCCGGCTCCGCGCGCGCATCCGCGTTCGCATCCGTGTTCACATCTTTCGCCACGTCTGCAGCCTAGTGAAGACCGCCGCTACTCCGGCCCACTGCGCGTTCCGCCCGCGCGGCCCGCTCCGCGGCGATCGCTCCCAGTCGGGCGTGTGCCTTCGTGAGCCGGCGACCGGCGAAGATCTTTCCGAGCCCGCGTGCATTCTCATAATCGCCTTGCGCTTCGGCAACGTCGGCTTCCGCCGCGCCCACGCGCGCCTGGTAGTCCTCCAGCGCACGCTCCAGCTCGCGTTGCTCCGCGGTCAGCGTGCGTGGTGAGATGCCCCGGTCGTTCATCCCGACGGCGATCCATGACGCGGCCAGCAGAATGACCCGGGCCACCAGGTTGAACCAGAGCAGCAGTCCGAAGAAGACGGCGAACGATGCCAAGAGGGGATTGCTTCCGGCGCCGCTGAACAGAAATCCTGCGGCCGTGCTCAGCACCGACAGGCTCAGACCGCCCAACGTCGCGCCGACCAGGAGGGCGCGCAGGGGGATGGCGACACGGGACAGCACGCGGAACATGACGGCGAGCACCAGCACGTTCAGCGCGGCCACGATGACGAAGCTGGCGAGGCCGCCGACTACTTCGGACCAGAACGAGTTATTGTTCACGCCGATCCAGGACAGGAGTGTGGTCAGGACTGTCGTGCTAGCCAGCGAAAGCGTCGCGGCGACGACCAGCACAACGCCGAAGCTGAGGGCGAGCGCGGCATCGCCGAGGCGAGCCAGCACGAGATTGACCTTGACGCTGCCCAGATCGAACATGACGCGCACGGAGAGCCGGATCGCGTTGAGCCAGCTGGTCGCCGTCCAGAGCAAACCGATTCCGGCAATCACGCCGGTCCAGCCGAGGGTGCTGCCGATCGTGTTCAGCGCCGCGTCCGAGATCGCACCGCCTGGGCCGACCAGCCCAGGCACGACCTGGTCGATGAGGTTGATGATCGCGGTCTCGATCGCGCTGTTGCCGGCAAGCCAGAAACCGGCGATCGAGAATCCCAGCCACACAGCAGCAAAAATGGCGAAGATCGCGCGATAGGACATGCCAGCCGCGAGCAGGTTGCCGTCACGGCTCGTGAACCGCAGGCCGACACGATAGATGCGGAACCGATTCGCCCACTGCACCACGACGGATGCGCGGGCCACTTTCTCCTGCACCGTCTGCCTCACCGGGGCGGCCAGTTTGTCCAACTGCTCGAGAGTTGGCTTGATGCGGTGCCAACGAGGGCCCGCGTCGTCCGGATCGGCGTCGTGCGGCGGACCATCCGCCGGGGGCTGCGAGCTCACAGCATCAGCATAGGTCGTCGGCCGCAGTCGAAGCGCGCCGCCGCGACGCGGCGGGCCTAGGCTGGTCACGTGGCGGGCGCGAGCATGCGGATTCATGGGGTAGGCATCGGGCACGGGTCCGTGATCGGAGTCGTACTGCGGATGCCTGCCCCGATTGCGGATCCGCCCGACATCGCCTCGACTGCCGAGCCGTACCTGGAGTACGCGCGCGTTGCCACGGCGCTTGCCGCGACGGCCAAGGAGCTGCTCGACCGTGCGGGCCGAGTAGACGGCGAGGCACGTGATGTGCTCAGGGCGCAGGCGTTGATGGCCGAGGATCCCGCGGTGATCGAGGACGTGCACGAGCGCATCGGCCTGGGCAAGACGGCGGAGCGCGCCGTGTTCGAGGCGTTCGAGTCTTTTCGCGAGGCGCTGAAGAGCGCCGGCGGCCTGATGGCCGGCCGCGTCGCCGACCTGCGCGATGTTTCACAGCGTGCGGTCGCGCACCTCGGCGGAGTTTCAACCCCCGGGGTACCGCGCTCGGACACGCCGTTCATTCTCGTCGCTCAGGACCTCGCACCAGCCGACACCGCCTTGCTCGACCTCGACAAGGTACTGGCATTGGTGACGCGCGATGGCGGACCGACGTCGCACACCGCGATCCTCGCCCGAGCAAAGGGCCTCGTCGCCGTCGTGGGTACAGCCGCCAGTGATGAGCTGGTCAACGGGCAACTCATCATCGTCGATGCGGATGCGGGGGAGGTCACCACTCATCCCACACCTGATGAAATCGCGCGCGTGCTGGGCCGCGTGCCGGCGGTGGCGCCGACGCGGCCGATCACGCCTGGTGCGCTCAAGGATGGAATGCACATCTCGCTGATGGCGAATCTCGCGGCCCCGAAGGATGCCGCGGCTGCGGTCGCGCTCGGCGCTGAAGGAGTCGGGCTGTTCCGCACCGAATTCCTGTTTCTCGACGCGCGCAATGCACCGTCTGTGACGGTGCAGCGCGATCACTACATCGGGCTTCTGCAGGCGTTCGCCGGCAGAAAAGTGATCGTGCGGGTGCTGGACGCCGGCGCAGACAAACAACTTGCATTCCTCGGACACACGCATGAGGAAAATCCGGCGCTGGGTCGGCGCGGCATCCGTGCGCTGCGCGAACATGAGCAGGTGCTTCGAGACCAACTCACCGCCCTGGCGCAAGCGCAGGATGCGACGCAGGGTCAGCTCGGCGTGATGGCGCCCATGATCGCCGACGCAGAGGAGACGCGATACTTCGTTCAGCTCGGCCGTGAGGTGGGGCTCACGTCACTGGGTGTGACCATCGAAGTGCCGTCGGCGGCCGTCCTGGCCGAACAACTGGTCGGACTCGTGGATTTCGTCAGCATCGGCACAAACGACCTGACGCAGTACACGCTTGCAGCGGACCGGATGCTCGGTTCCGTATCCGCGTATCAGGACCCGTGGCATCCGGCCGTCTTGCGCCTGATGAAGTTGATCGGCGACGCGGGCGGGAACGCTGCGATCCCGGTCGGAGTGTGCGGTGAGGCGGCGGCCGATCCGCTGCTTGCGGTCGTGTTCATCGGGCTCGGCGTGACCGAGCTGTCGATGGCGGCCGCTGCGATCGCCGACGTACGACAGCAGCTCGGTCGCGTCACGCTGGAGGACGCTCGCTTGTATGCGCGTCGCGCGATGCAGGCAATGAGTGCGGCAGAGGCCCGCGCCGCGGTGACGGCGCTCTCCCCGCTGGTCGAGTAGCGAGCGCCAGCCTTCTCGGTGGTCGAGTAGCGAGCGCCAGCCTTCTCGGTGGTCGAGTAGCGAGCGCCAGCGAGCGTATCGAGCGGTGCAGGCGCGGGGCGCCGCCGTGGTGTCGCGGAAATGTCTTGTGGCTGGTTTGGGTGGCGCGGATGATGGGTGGTGCCGTGGTCGA
>Ga0208357_1000716_pt1 | contig 25817 bp, 24 predicted proteins | sample NGESurdeep092012_6_FD_184487 | JGI IMG/M metagenome (GOLD analysis project Ga0208357, IMG submission 184487) | Arctic peat soil microbial communities from Barrow, Alaska - NGEE Surface sample F52-2 deep-092012 (SPAdes) | ecosystem: Environmental > Terrestrial > Soil > Wetlands > Peat ...
GTTGCTGGACCGGAGAGCGACCGAGTGCCATGGGTAAATTCTTGCCGACCCCCGGACATTTCGCGAATCGAGAGGGCGATTACTTCAGGGGCGTCCTAGGTCGGTCGTTCACAACTGCGGCCGATCGGCCGACTTCGACCCTATTCCCGTCCCGCCGTGGCTCTTTCTCAGGCGTCCCTAGGTCAGCACCCTACGCCGCCCGAAGTGCTCGACGACCTGGGCGGGTGCGACCTCGTAGTGGTCGTGCTCAACGTGAAAGCTGCCGTAGCCGCCGGCGAGCGCTCGAAGGTCGGTACCGTAGCGCCCGATCTCTACGGTGGGCACGAGCGCGATGACGACCTGCGCGCCATCGTCGTCGACCTCAGTAGAAGCGACCCGCGCTCGTCGGGCGTTCAGATCACCGAGCACATCGCCGAGGAACCTCGCCGGAACCGTCACCGACAGCCTGCTCACCGGTTCGAGCGGGAGCGGTCCCGCCGCGTGGAGCGCGTCGTGGAAGGCGATCGCGCCGGCCTGTTCGAAGCTCGCCTCCGAGGAGTCGACCGGATGGAACTTTCCGTCGTCGAGGATCACCCGGACGTCTACGACAGGGAAGCCGTACTCGCCGCCGACTGCCATGGCATGGCGAATTCCCTTCTCGACCGCCGGAATGAACTGGCGTGGGATCGCGCCGCCGACGATGTGGTCCTCGAAGAGGAAGCCGGTACCGCGCTCGAGCGGCTCGACGCGCAGGTGCGCGACACCGAACTGACCGTGCCCGCCGCTCTGCTTCTTATAGCGCCCCTCCGCCTCGGCTGTCCCGCTGACGGTCTCGCGGAACGGGAGCTGGACCTCGTCTCGCTGGACCTCGACGCCGAACTTCCGCGTCAGTCGTTCGAGGACGACCTGGAGATGGAGCTCCCCGAGCCCGGACAACACGGTCTGATGCGTCTCATCGTCCCTGCGGACGCGTAGCGCGAGGTCCTCCTCCTGAAGTCGATGCAGCGCGGTCATCAACTTGTCATCGTCACCGGCGGCGTGCGGGCGGATCGCAATCGAGAGAGTCGGCTCAGGCGTGGTTGGGCGCACGATCTCGACTGGAAATCCCTTTGGCGCGAACGTGTCCCCAGGGACGGCGTCGCCAAGCTTCGCGATCGCGATCAGGTCGCCCGCCACGCCCTCAGTCGTGGGAAGCGAGTTCTTGCCCTGAAGGTGGGACAAGGCGTGCAGGCGTTCCTCGCTCTTGGTTCTTGAGTTCACCAGCACGAGATCTGGCAGAAGCGTCCCCGAACAGACCTGCAGCAGGGCGATCCTGCCGACGAAGGGGTCGATCGTCGTCTTTACTACACGCGCGATCGGCGGTGCGCTCGCATCGGGCGGCACCTCGACTTCGCCATCGCCCGCCCGAGCCGTGACGCTTCGGTGGCTCGTGACCTCACAGACGAAGTCCAGCAGTCGGTCGATAGCGACCTCCTCACCTGCAGATCCGCATAACACAGGGAAGACCGTGCCGGCACGGATGCCCTGCGCCAATGTCGCTTCGAGCTCGATGGCGTTCGGCGTGTCGCCCTCTAGGTATCGCTCCATGAGCGCGTCGTCGGCGACGACGATGCCTTCTACAAGGTTCGCGTGCACGCGGTGCTCAAGCTCGGCGATGTCATCGGGGATCGGCTCCTTCTCCGGCTTGCCGTCGTGGTAGACGGTGGCCTCGTCGCTTAGAAGGTCTGCGATGCCAACGAACTTCCCTGCGTCGTAGAGCGGTAGCTCGAGCGGCGCGATTCCGCTCCCGAACAGGTCTCGACACTGCTCGAGCGTGCGCTCGAAGTCGGCGCGTTCGGCATCGAGCTTGTTGATGAAGATCATTCTCGGCAGGCCGCTCTTGGCCGCCAGCGACCACAGCCGTTCGGTCTGGACCTGGACCCCCTCGACCGCAGAGACGACGAACACCGCGATGTCCGCGACCGGCAGCACGAGCCCGGCCTCTGCGAAGAAGTCCGGCAGTCCTGGCGTGTCGAAGAGATGGATCCGATGCTCTCGGTAGTCGAAGGTCGCGACGCCAAGTACGAGCGAACCGTGGTGTCGAATCTCTTCGGGCTCAGCACCTAGAACTGTCGAGCCGTCCTCGACGCGCCCCTTCCGTGGAATGAGACCGGCTCTATGGAGAGCTGCCTCCGCAAGCGTGGTTTTACCAACCCCGCTGTGGCCGAGAAGGACCGCACAGTGGATGCGTGACGCTGCGAGAACTGGCATGGTCCCCACCTCTTTTCTCCGAGGTTCAGCGGGCTCGCATCCTCTAGGGACCGGGCCCCGTCGTTGCCCCATCATGGCGCGCGATCCCGGGCGGTGAAAGGGGTAGCGCTCGAGGCATCGATAAACTCGCGTCATGGTCCGGTGGTTGAGCGCAGCTTGCATAGCCTTCGGATTTGCTGTCGTGGTCAATCCCGACGTTGCGCCGTTCGTGCTCGCGACGCTCGCGATCTCGCTGATGGCTGTCTTGCTCGCGTCGAGTTCAGGGCCATTTTCCGTCGCCATGGACGAGACGACAGCCGAACACGGGGTCACCGACACGTGGTCCAGCCGATCGGCGATGGACCAGGCGCGTGAGGTCTCTCACCTAGTTCTCCTCTCTCAGCCTCGGCGTTGAGTCGAGCGACGGTCTTCGCGGCCGTCGCCCGACCTCAACCATTCGAGACGAAAAGGAGAATGCAATGCTTGCTTCCACCATCGGTCAGCTCGCGCACCCGCTCTATGAGGCCTTCGCGTGGGTGCTCGCCACTGCCTACCAACTGATTCCGAACTACGCCGTAGCGATCGCGATCCTCACGATCGTCGTCATGATCGTCACCTTCCCGATCACGCTTCGCGGCGCACGGGCAATGATGAAGATGCAACTGCTTGCTCCGGAGATGAAGTTGCTTCAGGCCAAGTACAAAGCGCCGCCGGGCCTCACCTCGCCGGAGCGAAACGACCTGCGTCAGCGCCAGCAGGAGGAGCTGATGGCGTTGTACAAGCAGAACAACGTCTCACCAGCGGGAGGATGTCTTCCGATGCTCCTTCAGATGCCGGTCTTTCTGATCCTGTTCCAGACGATTCGCGGTCTTATCCACACGGTGGACGGGAGGGCGGTTCCGCTCTATGTCAGTCACACGAGCCGGCTGTACGCGGCCGTCGTGAATGCGCACGGTCACCTGGACGCCTTCGGCATCAACCTCGCCAACTCCGTGCGAACTCCTGGCTCTTTTGCCGAGAGGCTGCCGATTATCGCGATGATCCTCGCCGCAGTCGCGCTGCAGTACATCCAGCTAAAGCAGCTCTCGGGTCGCAACCCCCAGGCTAACCCGCAGATGCAGCAGATGCAGAAGATCTTCCCGATCCTGTTCGCGGTGATCTACATCTCGATCCCAGCAGAGGTGAACCTCTATTTCATGGTCTCTTCGATCTTCCGTATCTGCCAGCAAGAGTTCATGTATCGGCGTGACCCGGCTATCCGCGCCGCACTGGAGCGGCTTCGACGACGAACAGATTCCGGGTTCTCCGCTGGCTAGGGTGCCCAGATCCTGCCGAGGAGGATCGCGATGGCGAAAGGTCGTGGCTCCGGTTCGACTACTGGTGGACAACCGAAAAGGAGTCGTTTCCGAACTGCGACACCTGCGCCTTCAACTGGCCCTTCTGGATCATGTTGAGGCCATTGGCCGCGGAGTCCAGGTTCGGGGCCGAGCCGTTCACCTCGAGGTTCGAAAATATGACGGAGCCGAAGTTGGTGAGCGGAACGGTCTGGTCACCAGGATCCTCTTCGATCCATTCCGCCGAGGTACCCGGCCCTGGATAGGCGATTGGATTTGGACTGCTGACGACCTGGTCGGACGTCAGGTCGGTCAAGGTGTAGTTCCAGTTGCCCGGTGAAACCTGCCGTACATCTGCCTTGATCGAGTCTCCGGGGTGGACGACCATGTCGAGTACAACCGGAGGACTCGGATAGTCCTCGAACCATCCGTAGTCCGTCTGCAGTCCGTTCTCGCAATCCGTCTCGGTGCCGGTCTGAAATACCCGACTGTTGAACTGGCCATCGATGCCGATCCACGACGAGCTGTATGCATTCGGTGCCGATGCGCAGGTAGCGGTAGGAACTTTCCAGTTGCCATCAACTTGGCTCAGGGATCCCGAAGTGGTCGGCAGGACATATCCGGACCAACTTTCAGACTCGTTGCTTCCCACCTCGATGTCGGTTGCCGGAACAACCGGCTCGGGCTGTGAGTTCCACCCGGAGAATCGCAGGACTTCGTGCAGCGCCTTCTTCCGGAACTGAGCCTCGGCGGGATACGGGACCCGCGAGCGCGAAACGTAGAGGTATCCCGACTTCGAGGAGTGCACGCCGAGCACGGGGACGCCGTTCAGGCGTCGGTTGGGTGTCCTGGTGAGTGTCCCGCCGAGACGACCGAGCGACCGAAGAACCGCTTTGAAGCTCAAACTAGCCGCGACGCCGTCGGCATCGAGACTTCCTTCTTGGAACCACGCACCCGCGTAGGTCGCCGCCTGAGCATCGCTGTAGTGGAGATCCTTCTTCAGGTAGATGGCGTTCGCAGAGAAGTACACCGATCCTGCAACGACCTCCTCTTGGGCGCTCGCGGACTTGATGCTGAGCGAGTAGGAGCCGTCGCCGTCCGAGAGCACGGTCAGGTCCACCTCCTCGAGAGTTTTCCCATCTCGGACGTAGCCGCTAATTGCGACAGACGAGGCGGACGCGAACGCGCCCTCGGCCTCGCGTAGGAGCTCTTTTGCTGAGACAGTCCCCTTTGCGACAGTGGTGGCCGAGGTCGGAACCTCGCCGACCACCCCGACACTTAGCACGACAAGGACGACTGCCCAGGCACTCCAGAAGGTGGCGGACCGGTGGTTCCACACGGCGGCTGTCAACAGCTGTCCGATCTCGATCGGGGGACCAAGCTCGAAGCGATGCTATCCAGGAAGCCGACCAAGCCATTCCTCTCCAGAAGCAGGGACACCATTTTCGGCACTGGCGGCATCGATCGCGGTCGTCACCGGCTTGCGCCTCGCTTGAGGAGGAGCTCGTCCGGATTCGTCGTGGCAGCGGAAATTTTCACCTCCAAGGGGAGTCTGTCGCGAAGCGTTGCCGCCCCGGAGTAGAACGACGGAATGGGAAGACGCCCAAGGGAGCGGTCCTCGCTCGACGCGAGGTGGCGTGGTCGCGCGACGCTCGCGGTCGTCGCCGTCGTTGTGTCGATGCTTTGTGGGTGGTCCGCGGCCGCACTTGACGGGGCATTCTCGCATCCGCGTGCTGCGCCTGGCCTTCGATCGTTCTCGGTCGACGCGACGCCGGGCCTGATCAGTTCAAGCTGTGCCGGGGGCCGGACGGTGTCGAGTTCACTTTTCTCGCGCTACGTAAGTCCGCCTTTTGATTCGGCACCAGTCGCACAGGAGACCTCGAACGGTGTGACCGTGGTCGCGGTCTCTGGTGCCACAGCACCCGACTCGACGATCCTGCTTCGAGCATTCCTGCCGAGTTGTGAGCCGGATCGGGCGTTCGGCAAGGCGGGATCAGAGACGGTGAATGTGCGGCTCGGCAGCGAAGCGCTGCCGAACATCGTGATCACCTCGGCTGCGCCTGGCCCCGCAGATTCGATCATCCTCGCTGGTTCGAGCGACGACGGCATGTTTGTCGGAATGATCGACGCCGACGGTCGGATCGAGCACGACTTCGGAGCAAATGGTTGGGCGAGACTGCCATGGCAGGGAGAGCCGACAGCGCTCGTCCGGGAACCGTCGGGCGACATCGTCGTCGCTGTCCGCGACGGGGAGGACTGCTGCGAAGTGGAATTTCTGGGCCAGATCTCGGCAACCGGCATAGTGCTCGAGTCGTTTGGTGCCACCGGTCGGGCGGTACTGCCGGACTACTCGACTGGACCGGAGGGCGCACAGGTCACGCAACTTGCTCGAGCGGACAACGGCGATCTCTTAGTCGTGAGTACTGGTGGTCATATGGGCGCTCTGGCGAGTGTGGTCAGCGAGTTCACGTCGGATGGTAGGAGCGTCACCGCCTTCGATCGCAACATGGAGGCGGAGAGCTCACTTCTGCCGTCGGTCTTCGTCGGTGGCGTTCTCGTTCGGCCGGGAGGCTTTCTGCTCGTCGGTGCCGGGCAAGCAGGCCCAATCGGCCCGGCGCCGGAGCCGTCTGCTGCGGGACAACTGCTCCCCTTCGACGACGATGGAAGACTCCTCGGCTGGCTCGGCGGATCCGGGGCCTCGGAATTTTCCTCGAACGTCTATTGGAACGTGTGGGCGTTTCCGAGGCCGAGCGGCGGTTATCTCATGGTCGCGGCTTCGACACCATACCTATCGGCGACACCGGCTCCCCAGCGGGTGGAAGTTGTCGCATTGACGGGTTCTGGCTCAGTCGATCCAAGCTACGCGGACAGAGGATACGGCAGCTTCTCGCTGCCCGCCTCCTCCGGCTCGTTCGTTCCGGTGTCGGCGACGTCATCTGGTCATGCCGTCGCAGTTGTGTGGATCAACGCCGGCGATGCAGGGTCGTTGGAGCTCACCGAGGTCAATCTCTGAGCCCGAGCACATCGGCCAGCAGAGCTCGCCCGCGTCCGAGGGCCCCGTTCACACCGACTTCAGGGATCGCGCCAGCGCCTCGTTCGATGCGCGGAGCTCCCGACGCGTGTTCGTACGTCGGAGCCTGCTGTTCGGAACGGTGTCGCCGCTCTGGCACACTCTTTGACGTGGTCACCCAGAAGCTGAATACCGCGCAGCGCACCATCACCGTTATCGGCCTTGGCCTGGGTCTCTGCATTGTCGGCGGTTGGATCATGTCATGGGGCTCGTCAATCGGGTTCCTTGGATCTACGCCGCTTACTCCGAGCGCGACCTATTCGCAGATCCCGGTCATCCACGAGCCGTTCTTCGCGGTGCACCCGTGGGCACAGTTCCTGACATGGCTGGGATTGCTCGTGATCTGGGTGGTGTGCTCGATTTTCGTCTTCAAGAGTCCGGATATGAAAACTGACGGATCGGCCGAGGGCGCCGATTCTTGACGCGGCGTTAAGCCGCGCGGCTTCTCACCTACACCGAGGACATTCGCCCTCGCCACCTCGAGGGTGCACGAGGCAACATCACCGAGACCGGGGTTCTCGGGCGATACTCGATGCGCTTTCGTCGGGACAGAATGTAAGCGTGCGGCCACGAGGGCTCGTTTGCCTTTTCAGCGTGATGGCGATCTTCGCGGCTGTCGTCCCCGTCGCCTCTGTCGCGGCCGAGGGTGCGGCACCGGCGCCAATAGTCACCGAGGCCGCAGTCCCTACCTACGCCTCGAATTTCTTCTTCGGAACCCTCGGTGTCATCGGCGGTCGAGTTGTAGTCGGTGACCTGCCCGGTGGCTCGACGTGTTGGCTCGACGTCGTCGCACCAACGAGTCTCCGCGTGGTGTCGAGTGCCAGAACTTCATGTGAGAACCCGTCCCTTGCCGGAGAACAAGTCATGCCCGTCGAGTCAGTTACGCCTGTTGGCTCCGAGATCGGCGCCGTACGGATCGCGGTGCGCGATCAGTCGACGGGAGCGGTACATCTCGGACCGGTGGTCATGCGATACGGCAACTTCTCTGATACGCGACCGGAGTGGACATACGGCGGTGGCTACCTCTGGCTCTATGACGTCGGCACTGAGAACGTCTCGATTTCGACGAAGCTGCCTGCCGAGGTCCTTCGCATCTCGCTTTTGACCGGTCACGTACTCTCGACGGTGCTTGTGCATGCGCGGACACGCGTGACGCTCGCTGCTGACGACGACGGGCTCTGGATGGCATCGAGTTCAGAGACCACTGGACGCGGCCCGATTCTCTCCTTCCTCGGCGAAAGCGCCACGCATCCGGTCGACCTTGGACTGAGTGGCGCGAACGTGAACTGGGTCGTTGCCGTCGGACATACCGCGTGGATAGGGCTGCTAACAAGCTCTACGAAGGCGGTGGAGGAGATGGCGACCTACTCCTCGCCTACCGCTCCTCCGCGAATTGCTGTTGATCGACGGGGCACGCCAGCACCGACCGAACTCGGCCAGGGCTTCTTCGACCAGCAACCCGTACTCGATGCTCCAGGGATCGGCCTCGTGGCCCTCGCTCCAGGATGGCTCGACTCCATCGACGCGCCCGCATCTCGCGAACAGGTCCTCAAAATCGACCCGGAGACGGGCGCATCATCTGTACTCGCGACCTTCCATCTGTCACCCGCTGGATCGGTTGTTGGCAATCTCATCTACAACGGTGCGCTGTTCGCGCTCGTCGGCGATGGCGCGTACGCGAAGGTCTATCGAATCAAGCTTTAAGCTTGAGACGTACCTACTAAAGCAGCCTTTTTGACCGCCGGCTAGCGGGTTCTCGGGGGTTTTCGGGTCCCTTTCGGGCGCCCCGGTCCCGGCGTCTGGGATTTCGGTGGACTGGCCGGCGAGCCGAGGGTCGAACGAGGGTGGCGAGCGATTCGGTTGGGGGTCAGGCAATTGGATCGTTCGACTGCGAGGCTGATTGGGCAAGGATGGGATCGTGCCCCACGAAAGTGATGCCGGACCGTCGGCCGAATTTCCCGAGGCACGTACCCCAGCGGAACGAATCGCGGAGGCGGTGGCGCTCCGGTTCCGTAGGGTTCCATGGGATCCGTCCGAGATCGTGCCCGCAGCGGTCGTCACCGCCGTACTGCTATCTGCAGTAGCCGAGATCGCTGCGGCGATCGTCATAGGAGTGTCCGGTCAGGGTTTTGGTGTTGCGGAGTCCCTACTGCAAGCGACGGACTGGGCTCAGCCCGTACTCGTAGCGGTGCTACTCGGTTCGGTTCTCCTTTCCTGGAAGGAGGTCAGTACACGTTGTGACGACCTCGACTTCTTCTCGTCCACCGACGACGATCTGGCCGCGAGCGAGATCGATCCTGACGAGACGATGGTCAGACTGTTTCGGTCGCGCTTTTTGGCCTCGAGTGCACTCGTCGCGGCGGGGTCGAGCGCAGCAGCAGCGATCGGTTTCGAGGTGGGTGTCGCCATGGAACGGCTCCAACGCCCGATCGGACTGGGTGGGTTCGACGGTCAGACCTGGGGCGCGCTTATCCAGGGTGGCGGAGTCGCTCTGGCCGTTGGTGTGCTCGCATTTGCGTGCCTCGTCATCGGGCGGCGAATCCACCGAAGAGCCAGGGCGACCTTGGCATTGCCCGAGAGCGAGCTCGCAGACCACGACTAAGGACCCTTGGACGGAGTAGCCGACGCGAGGACGAACTCACGCTAGAGCCTTTCTACGGCTCTGGCTTGTACTGCCGTCGGGTCCGTTTAATGACAACTGCCGGCGAGGCGACCTTCGGCACGCAGGGCCTTCGAACGCGCTCCTAATCGACGGCCGGCGGTCACAGGCCAGCCTTTACGACGGACGCCAATCGATGCATCCAGCAGGCGCTGTGACGAGCGCTCAACTGCATAAGATTCGACCAAGATCGAGCGCCGAGGAGGCCATAGCGTGACAGCCGCCCAGTCGATGCCGCATCTTCAAGGTCTGACACCAGGCGCAGCCCTGCTCGGAAACCGCCAGTGTTCTTGTGGCCGACGCGTTGAGCTCGTCGACGAAGGCCCCGGACCGGCCACTTATCAATGTCCGTCGATCCGGGAGAGTGCGGAGGGCGACAGAGACTAGAGAGCTCGCAGGGACCCTGTAGACCGAACACCGCTCTTGTCTCCGCCGACGCCCACCTAAGTCTGGTTCTTCTTCTGTCTACCGAGGTCGACCCCGAACGACGGCTCGCCTATCGGTAGGTCCGTCGCTGTCGTCTGGCGAATCGCTGTCCCAATGACTCTGGCCTCAGCCATGAAATCCTCGTAGTCCGTGCCGCGACTGTGCAACTCCTCGACGCGCGTCTCGATCGGACCAGAGATCAAGAGACCGACCGCACCGAGTTGCAGTGTCCGGTCGTCGGCGAGATCTCGAGCGGCGTTCCGGGCTCCGATGAGGAGATGGGTGTGGCTCGGTATCTCGCCGGGCATGACCGACTGATGGATCATCATGCCGGACAGTGCATCGTTTCGTCGCATGGAGATAGCGGTGGCTACCACGAGCGCAATCGGCATCCAGCCCAGACGATGGAGTTTCGCAAGGTCCATTCCCGAGAGGGCCGTCGCGAACGGCGGGGCAGAGGCTCGGTTGGGACCGCGAACTGCTAGCCCTACGAGCGAGAGGCCTCGGACTCCTGCGATCCGACGGTCTTCAGAGACCTTCACGTCGATCGCGCCGCAGCCCCCTAGCTCCACGACTGATTGGAGGAGACGACTCAGCGCCAGTTGCCATCCATGTTCGAGCGCACGTGCGTACCCGGCGAGAGGGAACTCTCCGCCGTCGACACTCGTCTGTGAGGGGTCACCGGCAGTTGTGGCCCACTGACCGTTCGGGCGCCACGAGGCACTCTTGTAATCGAGTGTGCTCAGGTGAACTGCCTCGCTACCCGAGACCATTCCGATCGGCTCGTATCCGTCTGCCTTCAGTCCGATGAAGCTCGACATGCTAAAGATCCGAGTAGAGGTATCGACCTTCGTTTGTGATTCCGCGAGTGCCATCAGAGCAAAACGGGGCGCTTTGCGATTCCGAAATCGAGTCACGAAGCCGCCCATGCGCGTAGTTTTGCAGCTAGGTGCCCGACAGGATGAGGGCTGGGATGACCGAGGCTGGGGGTGCTCCGATGAGGGCTATGACAGGGTTAACGCAGCTTGTGGACGTGCATGCGCACTTCATCACCGAGGACTACACCGCGGCGGCCAAGGACTTCGGAATCGAGGCACCAGACGGGCTACCCGCGTGGCCCCACTGGTCCGCGCGAGAGCACTTGGAGGTGATGGACCGCACTGGTATCGCACGGGCGATCCTGTCGGTTTCCTCGCCCGGGGTTAACTTCGGCGATGACGCAGTCGCCGTGCAGATCGCGCGCGACGTGAACGCCGCCGCTGCCGAGATCAGCGCCGCCAACCCGGGACGGCTCAGCTTCTTCGGCGCGCTTCCGCTACCGGACGTCGGGGCCTCCTTGGACGAGATTCGTCGCTGCTTCGATGAGCTTGGCGCAGATGGCATCGCGTTGTTGTCGAACGTGCACGGCGTGTATCTCGGCGATGAGCGCTACAAGTCGGTGTGGCGTGCACTGGACGACCGGGGCGCAGTCGTCTTCATCCATCCGACGGCCCCGCCACACGGAGAGTCGGTGAGTCTCGGTCGACCGTATTCGGTCGTCGAGTTCATCTTCGACGAGGCGCGGACGGTCATCGACATGATCTTCGCTGGCGTTCTTCTCGATTACCCGCGAATCAAGTTCGTCATAACCCACAGTGGCGGCGCCCTGCCCGTCATCGCCGATCGAGCAAGCGCTCGCTATACGCCACCGAAGGACTCAGGCGTGACGCTGCGCGACCAGTTGGGCCAGCTCTGGTTCGATTGCGCGGGGACTCCGTTGCCCACTGCGCTTCCGACTTTGGCGACGGTGGTAGGCGAGCAGCAACTCGTGTTCGGGACCGACTACTGCTTCGTCCGACCTGACGGGGTGGCAGCGCACGTGCAGCGAATCATTGCTGACGACCACGCCGATTGGCCGGCGATCATGGATCGAAATGCGATCCGTCTCCTGGCAGATACGGCCCATCCGGTAGGGGAATACCCCGGTAGCTGATTCGTCACCCGGCTACCTGGGCTGCAGCGTGGCTCGATTGGATGCGTGACGCACCATCGGCGTGAGGTCGAGACGCTGGCACACCCGATCGAACGCCTACGGGTCATGTCGCTGCTTCTCGACGCAGCTACGGCCTGGCAGGACACGTCTCAGGGTCTAATCGGACTGACGTGAACTCGTCGGTTACCGCACGCCATTTCAGTTCCTGTGGCAGCTCTACGTCGCAGGTCGCATCACCAGGGTCGTCAAAGGTCGGGCTTAGTGTTGTTCATTGCTTATTGCGAGAACTCGGCGACGAGGAGCGGCAGTGGATAGTCAAGAACCGAGCACTCCGGTTGTGCTCCCGTACCGAAGCCCGTACCGGCCAGTCCAATGGATCGGCGAGAAGGACGTTGCGCATCCGTCATTTGGACCTGCGATCTTCACAGCGGCGGCCCTTTGGTTCCTGATTCAGATCGTCTCGGCTTGGGTGTTTCATCCGAGCTACAGCTTGGTCTCCAACACGATTAGCGACCTCGGCGAGACCAGCTGTAGGGGCGCCTACGGGAACGGGATGTGCTCACCTCGTTGGTGGCTCACGGATTACGTCGGCTTCTTGCTGCTCGGCCTAGTCATGATTATTGGTTCGGCGCTGCTCTACCACGAGTTCTCCCAGAGAGTCCCTCGGGAGCGTCGCGCTGCGATGATCGGGTTCACGCTGATGGCACTCGCCGATCTTGGTTCGATCCTCGTCGGGTTTTTTCCCAAGAATGTAGATCGGACCATACATATCCTTGGAGCCTTTCTCGCCATCGGCTTCGGCAATCTCGCGATATTCGCGCTCGGGGCCTTCCTCACCCTTCCGGAGTCGATGCGACGCTCCCTGCTGACTTTTAGCAGTCTCGCTTTGGCCGCGCTGGTGTGCTTCGCCGGCCACAAATACTTCGGCATCGGCGGCGGGATCATGGAGCGCATTGCCGCCTACCCGGAGACGATTTGGCTCATCACCTTAGGCCTGTACGTCTGGCGATTCCACCCGCAGGAGTCCGGCTCGTACACCTGACCAGGACGGCGCGTTGCCCTGAAGATGTTCGCCACGGCGGCGGTTCTAGAAGCTGTCAGCATGGCCCAGGTCAGTGGCCATGAATCGCTGGGTCGTACCGAAACTCTGGCATGGCCATATGCAGTGATCTCGATGAGATCCCGCATAGCTGTGTCGCCGAATGCCGGAGGACTCGCTTCGAGCTTTTAGAGTTCGACTGAGGATCACCGTGGCTCTACGCTCGGCACAGCTGTCCGCCAAGGAGCGGCGAGCTCACTCGAACGAGCGGAGGAGACATGGCCGACCTGCCAAAGCGCGAGCTCGGCAGCACTGGGTATGAAGTCACGAGTCTTTCCTACGGCGCGATGGAGCTCCGCGGCGCTCCGCGGGGACCCCAGCTTTCCGATGGAGAAGCGGGGGAGCTGCTGAACACGGTGCTCGATGTCGGGATCAACCTGATCGACACTTCGATCGACTACGGACTGAGCGAGGAGCGGATCGGCAAGTTCATCTCGACGCGTCGTGACGAGTACTTCCTCGCGACCAAGTGCGGCTGCGTGCCTAACGGGGAAGGAGAGCACGTTCACACCGCGGCGAATATTCGTAACGGGGTGGAACGGAGCCTGGACCTGATGCGCACGGACCACCTCGACCTCGTCCAGTTCCACCGAAGCCTCACTCCTACCGAGTTCGACGAAGAAGGGGCCTTAAGCGAACTTCTCGCGCTCCGCGACGAGGGCAAGGTGCGCTTCATCGGGGTGTCGGGCACGGTCCCGAACCTAGATGACCAGGTTGACATGGGTGTCTTTGACGCATTTCAGATCCCGTACTCGCTTTTGCAGCGCGATCACGAGGCAGCGATCGCCCATGCGTCAAGCGCTGGAGCGGGTGTCATCGTTCGCGGCGGGGTTGCACGCGGTGCTCCGACGGACTGGGAGCGGCGGACGTACTACATGCTGCCGGGGAGCCAGATGCAAGATACCTGGCAAGCAGCCAACCTCGACACGTTGCTCGACGGAATGAGCCGCATCGAGTTCACGCTCCGCTTCACCCTCTCCAACCCGCATCTCGACACGACGATCGTCGGCACGAGTAGTCGCGACCACCTGGCGGCGAACGTCGAATTCGCGATGCGAGGTCCGTTGCCCGCTGAGCTCTACCAGGCTGCGCTCGAGCGGCTCGACGCGCTGCAGGCTGCTTCGGAAGAGAGCTGAGTCTCAGCGGGACAAGCGTCTGGCCCATCGTTCTCGGGCAGGTTGGTGATTGCGCGTCGCCGGCGAAGCAGATCGCGGTCAGACCTGCCGGTCTACATTCCAGAGGCTCCCGACCACACACGAGGCCAGGCCGACACGTAAGTCGCTGTCGAGCGTGTCCCAGGTGGTAGCGACCTGCTCGTCGAGGCTCGGGGCGAGTTCGACCCAGGTGGGAACTGCCCACCCGCAAGGGTCGGCGATTGGTCCTTGATAGGTGGCGAGGAGTATCCCGGCGCCGAGTGGGAACTCATCAGTCGACAACATGTTGTGCCCGATGGAACCGTCTATCGAACGAACCGCAGCACCACATAGCGCAGCGTCTGCCATGAGATCGACGACCGCTGCGATTCGTGGGGTGAAGATCGGGGGGTCTGGCTCGGGCTCGAGCAACTCGAGCAGCGTCGAACCGGGCTGGTCGGCAAGACCGAGTCCGATCTCGGCCACGTGTCGTCCATTGCCGACGACGAGCTGGGTCCCGAAGATTCCAGCGGCTTGATAGTGGCGGAGCGGATCGTCACCGCCGCCGCCGGTGTCCTCGATGTGAAGCTCGGTCCCTCGAGGAACAAATTGGCGCCGGCGTGAGGCCTCACTTCTTCCCGTAGCCCAGTAGAGCGCAACTAATCCATAGTCGGTCCGACCGATGAGCAGTCCCCGCCCCGGATACGGAGAGTTAGCAAGAGCGTCTTCGAGATTCATCTAGGCAGTCTCCCTTGTCGGCGCCCGTCAGGCGGCGTTCTGCGTCCACGTTGATGAGCGGACCTGAACCTCACGTCAAGGCGCACCGGGATGTTTGCCCGAGCGTGCTGAGCATCCGCCTGTTCTCGCGAGACCATCCAGTGTGTCTACGAGGATTGCTCTAGCGGTCGCGATTAAGCGGTGCGTTACTTGAGCTGCTTGGCTGCAGGTGGATTCGTTGGCACCGGATCCTTAGCCGCCACAGATGGTTCGAATGAAATCGCGACGACGCGGCGGGGGATCGCCGCGACTGTGGTGGCGAGCGCGATCGCAATAACGACAAAGGCCAGGAAGACGTGATGGACCGCGAGAAAGAGTCCCTGGCGAACGAAACTCGAGGCCGCGTGATCGTGGATTGCACTCGAGCCACCAAGAATCAGCGCCGCGGCGTTCGCGCCATGTGGCAGATGCGCCGCTATTGCCACTGGAGGATTCCGCAGCCAGCCAACGAGCGAAGAGTTCGCGATCGACCCGAACACCGCGACCCCGAGTGCGCCACCGATGGTTCGTCCGAACATGTTCGCGCCGGTGACTACGCCTCGTCGATCCCAGCCAACCGTCGACTGCACGGCGACGATCACGGAAGTGGCCACAAATCCGAATCCAAGGCCGACGATCGACCCAGCGACGGCGATCAATCCGAGCGAGACCGACGATCGCAAGAACGCGAACGCGATCGCCCCACTTAGGCAGATGCATGACCCGATAAGCGCGGTGAAGCGGAAGCCGGTATGTCCATAGAGTCGCCCCGAGACAACCGATCCGAGAACCCAGGTGACCGACTCGCCGGCGAGCGCGAATCCGGCGAGCACCGGTCCGACACCTACGACGCCTTGGGCGAAGGTGGGTACGTACGACGTCAACCCGATAAGGAGCGCGCCAATTGCTAGACCCGCGAGGTTTCCCGCCACGAGCGTGCGCCATTTAAAGAGCCACGGCGGCATGAATGGTTCGGATGCCCGGCGTTCGATCTCGACGAAGGCGACGATCAGCGCGAATGCCGCAGATAGAACTACAAGCTCTGCAGGCGAGGTCCAGGCCCAGTGGACGTCACCTTGCAGTAAGCCAAGGATCAGCAGCGTCATACCGCCCATCAGCGCGATCGCGCCCGCGTAGTCGATCCGGTGTGTCTGTCGAACGACCTGCTCGTGCAGGTGTCGAGCGAGCATCACTGCAGCTATCGCGCCGACGGGCAAGTTGAGGTAGAAGATCCAACGCCAGGACGCATACTGCGAGAGCGTCCCGCCGAGCGCGGGGCCCACGACCGCCGCGACTCCCCAGACACCCGAGAGGTATCCCTGGATTCGACCTCGTTCTTCGACCGTGTACAGGTCGCCGACGATCGTCATTGCGACGGGCTGGACAGCTCCGGCGCCGATGCCCTGGAGGCCGCGAAACACGATGAGCGTCGGCATGCTCCACGCTGCTCCAGAGAGGGCGGAACCAAGGAGAAAGATGCCAATACCGACGAACAGCACGGGCCTGCGCCCAAAGATGTCTGCAAGCCGGCCGTAGATCGGAACCGTTACCGCCTGGGTCAACAGGTAGATCGAGAACACCCAGGGGAACTCGCTAAAGCCTCCAAGGCCCCGCACGATCGACGGGATTGCAGTGGAGACGATTGTGTTATCTAGCGCGGCGATGCCGATGGTGACCATCAACGCGATCAGGATCGGGCGGCGTGACACGGCGTCACGAAGTTCGGCGGGTGACCGCTGCGCGCTCATCTGGCAACTATCTCACTACCAGCGTGTGCCGCATTCGACAGCTCGACTGCCGTTGGCAATACTCCTGGTTACTTGAGTTTGCCGATACAGATCGGGACGCGTGAACTACTACCAAGTTCTTGGCGCGCCAGAAGACGCCACTCAAGAGGAACTTCACCAGGCCTACCTGGCGAAACAGGCGCAGTTGGCGCCCGAGCGGTTCGCGGGAGCTCCAGACGACGTGCTCGGGGCGATGAGACGGGCCTTAGTGACGGTCGATCAAGCCTGGAGCATGCTCGGCGACGAAGCGCTCCGAGGCAACGACGAAGCCGACATCGGAGCCCCATGAAGGCAGGCGACAGCACCACGCGGAACACGTCTGGGAAATGGAACGTAGACTCAGACTGCCGTCCACCTCCGTGCCTGGCATTTCATCCGCCTCCTTCTCACAGCTTGACGACAAGTCATCTCGACGGCCTTGCCGGGCCGCCGATGGTGGCCTCGGAGGAGTGGTTTGGTTCTCCGCTCTTCGAGCCCATCACCGCAGATGGTCTGGGCTCGGTCGACGCGAAGGTCAAATGACTGGCTCTGACTGCAGCTGAGAGGGTCGTCTGGGTCGGTAAACGAGTCGGGGTAACGTCGACGAGAATGGTCCTTCCCGGTCGATGTTTGGCTGCCCGTCTCGTGGTAGGTGGCAAGTCGCACCACTGGCACTCGCCGCGCATTTTATGGGTCAGGCCTACGGTCGCGAACTGTCGCTCTTTCGCCAAGGACGCCGCACGGTATGTCGTTATTCGAACCGGTGGATCACGCCGGACGACAGAGAGTGTTGCTAGCGTCACAACATGATTTGGCACTGGTTCTTGCACGTTAGTGGTGCCAATCAAGAGTCTGGTACTTGGTATGGGTTTTGGAGTGGGTTCGGTGGCTCTATCCCGGATTTCTTAATCCTCGGTGGCTTCATCACCTATCTGCAGCAGCACAATTGCCATGTCCAGCATTGCTGGCGGCTAAGAAAGCATGCCGTCGAGGGAACTCCCTATATCGTTTGCAGGAGACACCACCCTGGCGTACCCGTAGGAGCCGTTACGGCCGAAAGCGTGGCAGCCGCTCACAAGGCGGCAAACGAATGATGTTGGCCTCTAGCTTCATTAATAGGTGGGTGTGGCCGGCCGGTGGTTCGGGTGGAATACCAGGCGATGTCGTAGCCACGTTGGTATGGGTGATCATCGCCTTCGTCACGGTGTCTGTTCTCTGGCCTCCGGCGCGCAGGTCAATTGAGCGATTTGTGAAGGGCCATCTTGCCGAGGGAAACGCCGAACTGCACGCCAAGCTCGATCACATAATCAAACACCACCCAGACATTCCCCCTTATGAGTCTGAGTCCAAACAGAACTCAGACTCGACGGAGTTTTGAAGAGATGAGCGTCGCCACAAGTCGACCATAGTCACCCGATAGATACCCAAAATAGAACGCTACGTACGCTGGGTCGGCGAATCTTGAAAGATCAGCCTGTGTTGCAACTCACCAATCGTTTTTCTGGCATGGACTCATCGCAATAACTCGCTGCCCGTTACTAGGCGATCGTCGCCGACGCGAATTTCTCGGACATGCAAGCATTCATCGGATCACGGAATTCTCCCTCGAGCACGATCGAGAGCTCTCAGCATCATCGCGAGCTCGCCAACGATTGCGGCCGGTCTCAAGGCGACTATCGCCGATGACTTCGCGACGGCAAGACCCTGGCTCAGCAGAGTTCCCCGCGATTTTGGAGGCGACGTCGCCCGAGCCGCTGGCGGTGAAGCTTCCGTCGCAGTGTTGGAACCAGTTCCTACAAGTGGACCGGGAGACGTAGCCCTGGGGGTTGGCACCAACGACCCGGTTGCTCCAGCGGCCGTCGGGAAAGTCACCGACCGAGTGCCAATGTCGAAGGTTGCCGGCTGTGGGGTCCCGCGCGAACGCTCCAGGTTGGAATATTGGTCGCCTCCCCATTCGAATACAACGAGGTCTCGCCCACACTGTTCGATTATGGCGATCTTCGTCCATTGGTCCCTTTGTCAAGACAGTCGAGACGACGCTGGCGTCGCAATGCTGAAGGATCACGCTTATGCCTCCGTCATCACATCGAGGAAACTGAATTGCCGGTCTTCGAATGGCATCCCCGAATTCTGAGAGAAGCCCACGGTTCGGCGTCGAGGCATGACGCCGAGCGTGGATTCCGTGCGGACTGGGACGGCTCGCGATGAGTGGTGCATGATTGAGCGTTGCTGAGCCAAGGAGGGACCATGCTCACTGCCACCGAGAAGCGCGAGCGATTTCGAGCAGTGCTCGCGCGTGACTCATTGACCGTCATGCCTGGGGGCTTCAGCCCACTGTTCGCGATGATGGCCGACGAGCTCGGCTTCGAAGGGTTCTTCCTTGCCGGCTCCCAGATGTCTGCCTTTCTCTTCGGCGTCCCGGACCTCGGCATCCTTGGTCTGCACGACGTGGTGGCGCACGGAGCTCACGCGGCCGGGCGGACGGATATCCCGATCATGTCTGACTGCGACACCGGATACGGCAACGCGCTGAACGTGCATTTCGCCGTCGGCGAGATCGTCCGCAGCGGCGTCGCGGCGATGTCACTCGAGGACCAGGAGGCGCCGAAGAAATCGGCGACGAGTGCCGGTCGACGCACGATCCCAAAGGAGGAGGCGATCGGCAAACTCCAGGCGGCGGTCGATGCCCGCGATGCCATCGACAAAAGCTTTGTGCTGTGCGCTCGCTGTGACTCACTCGGCGCCGAGAACGAGCAGTTCTCCGATGCGCTTGACCGTTGCATCGGCTATGTGACCGACGGCGGCGCCGACTTCGTCTGGCTGAATTCTGTCGAGACCCGCGCGGACCTACGGACGGCCTGTCGGGAGATCCCGGCTCCTGTCCTCGTTATCTGGGGAGGTGCCGAGGAACCTGAGCCGAGCCTGTCGGAGTACGAAGATCTCGGCGCCCGCATCGTGCTCTATCCGACGATCGCGGCGAGCGCGGCCACGCAAGCGGGGTGGGCGATCTTGTCGGGCCTTCGCCATGATGGGCAGGAGGGGATGGCGAACTGGAAGCAGGCACTCGCCGAGGGCACCTACGGACCGGCGAACCAGGCCCAGCTCCTCGGGACCGCCGACCTACGAGTTCTTGAGGAGCGCTTTCTGCCCGCGAGCGCGCAACGAGACTACGAGCACACCTGGGGCCACGGCCCAGACCGCGGTCCTCGAGTGGAGAACTGACCGCTCGGAGCATGTTCGGGTCCGAGCCGGCCGACTGCCGAACAGTGGTTGCCCCCGGGTTCAGCAACGATCGTTAGGAACAACACGACGGCAGCCCAGTGTCGAATTCACACCAGTCAGTGAGACTTGACTACATCTCCTCGTAAAGTGCCTCGCCGCGGCGAAGGCGCGTAGCGATTCGGACGACCTGGGCGAGTTCGCGCCGCGTCGGGGTGTGCGCGGCGAGAAAGCGCGCAGCGCCGGTGAGGATCATCGCCGCCTGTTCAGAATTCTCCGGCCAGGCTTCGCTCTGGCGAACGGCTGCCTCGTAGACCTGGTACCAGTGGAACTCGACATCTTCAGCGAGCAGCGCCGCACCGAGCGCGGCGACGACAGCGCGCTGGTCGCCGCCAGCGCTGAGGAAGCCGTAAACGATTGCACCCGCCTCTTCCACCATCCCCTCGCGCTCCCAGCACTGCTCGAGCTCGCCAAGCTCAGGCGCCGTTGAACGCGCATGCGACGAGGGTGGACGAGCCGCTGGGATGTTCAAGAAGCGGTCCAGGAAGACCTTCATCGCGACCTGGTAAATGCCGCGCGCGACCACAGGTGTCGGCGAGCGACGCACCATCTGGTGCGTCGCGTTCGCCGCGGTGAAGCCGTGGTGCACGACGTCCCAGTCACTGTGGTCGTTCTGGGTGTGGAAGCGTACGAGCCGCAGCGCGGCGGCATAGGCGACGGCTCGCGCAAGCTGCTCGTCATCGGCTCCAGCGGCACGCGCCGCATCGAGCGCCGTCACGACTGTCGCAGGCTCCTCGGCGAGCACCTCCCAGGCGAGCGCGTCGACCTCCTGGTCGCTAAAGACGGAGTCCGCTCGCGCCTCGGTCGGAAGGGAGTCGAGCGACTGGGTAGGGGCGAGCAAAGAGACGAGATCGAAGGGATGGCGCCACTGTCCGGACTCCTCGGACCGAGACGAGGTCGCCGTGCCGTGTGCCAGGGCGGGGAGCACGGAGATGGCATCTTGCCATCCGAGATGCTCGAGCAGCTCGAAGGCCTTGTTGGTGAAGTCGACCGTGTGCCCCCCGTCGACAAAGAGGTGGTCCGTGATCGCGCCGCCCATCAGCGCGCTCATCATCTCGGGATCGGATTTCTCGGCGATCGCCGTTGCGAGCACCCGTTCACAGGCGTCCCCGTTTCGAGTGTCGACGAATCGGCGGTACCAAGTCTCGAGACGCGTGGGCTCGATCTCCGCTGAGAGCGGGGCGAGGGCAAACCAGGGAGCACGACCCCGTGTGTCCTCGGACACGAACGCGAGGCCATGCACGAGGGCGAGGGCGCGTGCGTGGGGTTCGAGGTGGGGGAGGACATTGGCCATCGCGACGAGCACCGTCAGGCCCGTTCCCCAACCGGCCTCACGGTTGCGAAGACCGAACTCCGCGCCCGCGCGCAGCACGGCGGTCGTGCCCTCGTCTTCACCCATCAGTTCGAGCAGGGCGAGAACGGCCTTCGCGCTGACCAGCGTGAGACCGTGCTCGAGTCCTTCTTCGAGACGCCGAAGGTGGTGCGTGACCGGGTCGGCATTGCCGCGGAGCACGACGTAGACCTGGTTGTCCTCGATCTCGACGCCGTGGGCATGGACGTCGTCCGCGAAGGGATCGAGCGTGCCGCCAGAGGCAAGGTCGAACCGCGCGTTGTGCCACAAGCAGGTGAGGAGCCCCTCTTCGACCTTGCCCCGGTGCAGCGGGAAGCCCATATGTGGGCAGCGGTCGTCGACCGCCGCTGGCTCGCCGTCGCACCAGAAAACGCAGACCGGCTGGGAACCGACCTTGCCTGCCAGGACACCCGCTCGGGCCAGCTCGTCGACCGTGCCGATCGGCGTGCGCTCCATCTCCTCAGCCATCTTGTTGACCTCCACTACCAGCCGGAGCGAACCGTTCCTAAAGAGAACGCCTTGATTTCATTCCCAGCATTTGTCGCATTTCTGCAGTTCGCCGCCAACTGAGTCGCGCGCCCATTTCTCTAGTGCTTCGACGGTCGGTGAGCAGATCTTGGCGAAGTCACCCGTCGTCCAAGGCGATTTTGTGCCGTTTATCGTGTAGCAGTTGGCCCAGTGCAGCATCAGATACTCGGGCGTCGCGTTCCGATAGCAGTTGACGACGTAGCCACGAGGGTTCTGGCGGGTCCAGAAGAGATAATCGCGGTCGTTATCCTCGAAGGCGATCAGCGGATGTTCAGCTTCGATCGGCACGATGCAACGGTACCGCGCCGTCATTGGTCAAGACCCAGCGAGGGAAGGATCATCGTGGTCCTTAGACAACCGTGGGTCCACCGTCGGCGAAGAGATCACAGAGATTGGTGGGGAGTCTTGAGCGGTGCCGTGATCAGCTGGTACCGATCGGTTCCTTCGGTCGTCTAGAGGATGGTCTGGATCTCCATTACCTTGCTCTCATGGCATCTAGCGAAGCGATCGAGGCATTTCTTGCCGAACCGCGCAATCTGGTCGTTATAGGTCTCCGAAAGGACGGCTCCCCGCAGGCGACGCCGAACTGGTTTGCCTGGGACGGCAAGCATTTCTACGTCTCGACGACCAAGAAGCGCGCGAAGTACCCCATCTTCAAACGGGAGCCGCGCGTCGAGCTTCTGATTGACGATCTTGAGAGTCGGCGGTACATAGCTCTTTCCGGCAAAGTCGAGATCCGTGATGACCTCGAGGCCGTGCTAGCGCTGTTTCGCGAAATTCGGGAGAAATACAGTGTGCCGGTGCCATCTGACGAGGAGTTCCTCGCTTGGCTACAGGGCGAGGATCGGGTCCTCCTAGTCATCACTCCCGACAGCTCGGTCGAGACCTGGCGCACTAACGGTTTCAACTAGAGCGGGCCGGCAGCGGGAAGGAGCTAAACCTCCGTCCGCCTTAGAAGTGGCCTGGGGCAGGGCTTAGCCCGAATCGGCTTTGGCGGGGAGCGTGGGTGGTCCGAGCTTCTCTGTGATCACGAGGCGCTTGATGCCCGCGTTCCTTGGAATCCACTTCCACATCGTCGCTGCCGCCGCGAATCCGACGCAGCCGCTCACTACGAGACCCGCGCTCAGACCCGCGAACGCGGTCACGCCCGAGAGGATGAGGGGCCCGATACCCACGCCGGCGTCTGCCAGCTCGCGCCACACCCCGAGAAAGGTAGGCCGGCCGATCGCGGGCGAGGTGTCGGCGGCGAGCGTCATGACGATGCCCGAACCGATCCCGTTGCCAAAGCCGATCACCATCGCAACGAGCGCGATGGTGAGCGGGCCATGCGTGAGCGGCATGATGCAAAAGGCGATGCCCATGATCAAGACGGAGGGCACCGCAACCGACCGGCGGCCGTGGAGGTCCATGACCTTGCCTGCCGGATAGAACGTCAGAGCGTCGAGTCCACCGGCGAGGCCGTAGATCAGCGAAGCGTCGGTCGCGGACAATCCGATATGGCTGGCCCAGAGCGGGATGACGATCTGGCGAGTCTGGCGGATCGCAGAGAGGAAGAAGACGCCGGTTCCAAGCGTAAGGAACAGCCGTTTGTACTCCTTGACGATGCCCCAGGTGGTGACCTCGGCAGTGGCCTGTTTGCGCTCCTCGGTTACCTCGAGATCGGGGACTCGGAAGACGATGAGTGACGCGACCACGATCGCGATGAGGCTGACGTAGTAAGCACCGGGGATGCCCCACAGCTGCATAGCTGCCGCACCGAGAAAGGGGCCGACAAATGCGCCGATGCGCATCGTGCCACCAAGTGTGGAAAGCGCACGCGCCCGCATGTGGGGCGGCACCATGTCGGTCAAGTAGGACTGCCGCGCGAGCTGGTAGACGGAGCTCGCTGCTCCGATCAGCAGCGTCCCGAAGCCGTATACCGCTAGAGACGAAGCGCCCCTGCCGATGTCGATGAGACAGAACGCGAGCGCTACCACCATGATCGCGGAGGCGATCAGCATCGCTCTCCGCTCCCCGAAGCGAGTCGCCAGGATCCCCGAAGGGATGTTGGTCATAATCGACCCGATCCCGATGAGGGCACTGATCAATGCCGCCACTGACGTGCTTGCGCCGCGATGGATTGCTGAGAGAACGATCACCGGCAACATGGAGCCTTGGGCGAGGCCGAACAAAGTCGCGGGGGCGTAGGCCGCGATAGCCACGGAGCGCAGTCGGAACTCCTCTGTAGTGTCCCCTGCCCGCGGGCGACTCGCCCTCACGCGGTCGTCATTCGGAGGGGCCGCGGCCGTCGAGCTCGGATGCCGCAATCAGCGAGCCCGCGGGCTTAGAACCGGGAATCGTTGGCAGCGGCATGTGTAGAGCTTTTCAGATACGTGACGTTGACTTCCAAAGCCGACGACAGCGCCGTCCCGCAGACCACCTCCGTGGTGGCCAGACCGCAACTTAGGGGAGCTGTGGACTGCGCTGCGACGTTGCTAAGTGCTCTGGTCGAGGACTACGGCCGGTTGTCCATCCAAGGTTCTCTACTCCTCGATACTGCGGCCGAGGCGGGAACGCCCTGCTCAGCAGTGGTCCGAGGCATGCACGTCACAGTGAGGAGACAGCGGGAAGCACTTCCTTTCCGAAGAGCCGCAGTGCTTTTCGGGCTTGCTCGACTGGCATGCGGCCGAACTCGAAGTTGGCACAGAACACGTCGAGGCCGCCCATCTGCTCGTTCGTGCGTGTGATCTGTTCAATCACCGTGTCTGGAGAGCCGATGATGAAGATCCCCTGCTCGATACCCCACTCGTAACCGTTCGGGCCGGCCAGCATCTCGCGCAGGTGGTTCCGGGCGACGTTCTCGGGGAGCTCGCCCTCTCTGCCGTAGCCAGCGGGATCGAGGCCGTAGCGCTGATGGGCGAGCGCCCGGTTCTCCATTCCCCAGGTGTTGCCGTAGCGCGCCCGTGCCACCTCATGGGCCTTCTCGTCGGTCTCGTCGACGTACACCTGTCGCATGAGGAACGTGCGTGGTCGAGTTCCGAGTGGCTGGGTCTCAGCCCAAATCTTGCGATAGAAGGCGAGCCGCTCTGCGAGGTCCGCGTTGGTTTCGATGTTCTGCGCGCAGCCGAAGCCGTTTCGCGCCGCGAACTCGTGGGCGCGGTAACTGTGACAGCCCGCCCAGATAGGTGGGTGCGGCTGCTGGAAGGGACGCGGGAACGGAAGGTGGTCCAAGTAGTGCCAGAACTTGCCGTCGTAGGTGACCTCATCCTCGGACCAGGCGAGCTTGATGATCTCGAGTGCCTCCTCGCCCATCGCCTGGCGTTGCGCGTAGTCGATCCCGAAGCGAATCGACTCGACCTCCTGGGTGCCGATCCCGGTCCCGAACTCAACGCGACCGTGCGAGAGATGATCGAGGGTGGCGACGTCTTGGGCGAGGCGCATCGGGTTGTGAAATGGCAGCGGCCAGATCATCGTGCCGATCCGGATGACGCTTGTCTCGCGTGCCATCGCCGCGAGCATCACCGCGGCCGACGTCAGGCGCAGCGCCCGGTTGTTCTGGTGTTCGATCAGGTAGTACTGGTCATACCCGAGTTCTTCGGCCTCGCGAATCTGGAGAACGTGCCAGTCGTAGACGGCGCTCGGGTTATCAGTCTCGTGGAAGTCCCCGCCCGAGAACGGGTCCCAGACCGCCAAGTCCATCGCGCAAGCCCCCGATCTTCGCCGTGCTGCGGCATACCCCGCGCCGCTGCCTTCGCCACGCTAATGCCTCGGCATGGATCCCTATCCCGCCGCAGAGAGTGACGGTGGCGACCCCCTGCAATTCCTGAGTATTGCCACAGCGAGAGCGTTCTCCGGATGCCGATCGGACTCGCACTGGAACGGTGCCTCGTGTGCTGGCAACCAGTTGAGCAACAATGTCGAGATGCTGCTCCTATCCGGAGAAGAGCGCTTTACCGCTGATGACATGTACGAGCTAAGCGGCCTCGTATCGCTTGCCTGGACGGATGCCGCCGATCGCGACTGGTCAGTGCAAGCAGGAACGGTGGAGTGGTCGTGCACGAGAACGGCCGACTACGCAGTTGACTGCGCCTATGCCGTTGCAGCTGAGTGAGCAATGGTGAGTCCACTCACGCTGCACTCCTCACGGAGTTGTTCGGCCCAACACGATTGCCGGACCTCCCTTTCGCGTGTCTTCGCCAGCTGCTGAGCACGGCTCAGTCTGATGCTCGGCTCCACGCTTCACCGGGGCTCTGACTG
>Ga0208357_1000717_pt1 | contig 25812 bp, 27 predicted proteins | sample NGESurdeep092012_6_FD_184487 | JGI IMG/M metagenome (GOLD analysis project Ga0208357, IMG submission 184487) | Arctic peat soil microbial communities from Barrow, Alaska - NGEE Surface sample F52-2 deep-092012 (SPAdes) | ecosystem: Environmental > Terrestrial > Soil > Wetlands > Peat ...
AAGCCGCAGTGGAAGGCGTGAGCGAGCCGCTCACCGCGCCGGCGCCTATCGGTCCTGCGCACGACATCGATCATTTTGACTGTGGCGTGGCCGCGCTCAACGACTGGCTGAAGCGCCGCGCCAGGCGCAACGAGGTTGGAGGCGCCTCGCGGACCTTTGTCACCTGCCGCGGCCACCGCGTCGTCGGCTATTACAGCTTGGCCGCCGGGTCGGTACTGCGCGAGGCGGCGACAAATATCGCGCGACATGCCGAGGCCAGCTCCGCCAAGGTCAGTTTCCAGCGTGAGCACGGCAGCGTCCGCATGCTGGTCAGTGACGACGGCCGCGGCGGCATCGACGGCGACGGCAACGGTTTGTGTGGCATGCGCGAACGCGTGCGGGCGCTCGGCGGAACACTGGAGGTTGACTCGCCACGTCGTGGCGGCACGCGCCTGCTGGTGAAGGTACCGGTGCCAGTGCTGCGGCTGGTGACGTCGTCGTCATCGACGTTGCCGTCCAGCGATGCGACATCGGCGGCAGCGAGTGGGCATTCTGTCGCCTGAGCCTTCCCTTTTTCGGTACAACTCATGACGAATCGACCACGAGTAGAGCCACGCACGCAGCCGCGGCAGGTATCCGCATGATCCGCGTCCTGCTGGCCGAGGATCAGGCGATGGTGCGCGGTGCACTGTCGGCGCTGCTGAATCTGGAATCCGATATCGAAGTACTCGGTTCCGCTGCCGACGGTGAAGCCGCCTGGCGCGAGTTGCAGCGATTGAAACCCGATGTGCTGGTGACCGATATCGAGATGCCCGGGCTGACCGGGCTGGAGCTGGCGCAGCGCATCCAGCGCCAGGCGTTGCCTATCAAGGTGGTCATCGTCACCACGTTCGCGCGTCCCGGCTTCTTGCGCCGCGCGCTGGATGCCGGCGTGTCCGGCTACCTGCTGAAGGACGCGCCCGCCGAGAACCTCGCCGAAGCGCTGCGCACCGTGCATCGTGGCGGTCGTGCGATCGATCCGCAGCTGGCGCTGGAGGCATGGTCGGAAGCCGATCCGCTGAACGATCGCGAGCGCCAGGTATTGCGCCTGGCCGGCGAAGGCCAATCGGCGGGCGATATTGCCGCGCAGTTGAATCTGTCGCACGGCACCGTGCGCAATTATCTGTCGGAGGCGATCGGCAAGCTCGGCGTCGCCAATCGGATCGAGGCGTATCGAATGGCCCGGCAGAAAGGCTGGCTATAGGCATCGCGCAAGAACGGGCGTGCTGCGGGATAATGTCCCGCTTACGTGCGCTGGCCGAAACCCCCTTGAAGAAATCCGATTTCGATTTTGAACTGCCGCCCGAACTGATCGCGCAGGTCCCGCTGCCCGAGCGCTCGGCCAGCCGCATGTTGTTGCTCGACGTGGCGGCGCAGTCGCGGCAGGATCGCATGTTTCGCGAGCTGCCCGACTTCCTGCGGCCGGGCGATCTGCTGGTGTTCAACGATACCCGGGTGCTGCCGGCGCGGCTGCATGGCCGCAAGGAAAGCGGCGGCGCGGTGGAGATCCTGATCGAACGCGTCACCGGCGCGCATGAGGCTACCGTGCAACTAGGTGTCAGCAAGAAACCGAAAGAGGGTGGCCGGATCGAACTGGCCGATGGCAGCTACGCGGTGGTACTTGGCCGCGACGAAGGTTTCTTCCGGCTGCGTTTCGAGGCGCCGGAGCCGCTGGAAAAGCTGCTGCTGAAGCTGGGCGAGATGCCGTTGCCGCCGTATATCGAGCGACATGCCGACGCCAGCGACAGGGAGCGCTACCAGACCGTGTTCGCGCGTGAGCCGGGCGCGGTCGCTGCGCCGACCGCCGGGCTGCATTTCGACGAGGCGATCCTGGACCAGTTGCGCGAACGCGGTGTCGAGTTCGGTTACGTCACCCTGCATGTCGGGGCGGGCACGTTCCAGCCGGTACGCGTGGAGGAACTGGAAAATCACCACATGCACAAGGAATGGCTGAATGTGGGTGCGCATCTGATCGGCCAGATCCGCCGCACCCGCGCCCACGGTGGCCGCGTGATCGCCGTGGGTACCACCGTGGTGCGCGCGCTGGAGAGCGCCAGCAAGGATGGCGAAGTGCATCCGTTTGCCGGCGAGACGCAGATTTTCATCTTTCCCGGCTACCGCTTCACCAGCATCGACGGCCTGCTCACCAACTTCCACTTGCCGCAGTCCACCTTGCTGATGCTGGTGTCGGCGCTGGCCGGGCGCGAGTTCATGCTTGATGCCTACCGCCATGCGGTCGAGCAGCGCTACCGCTTCTTCTCGTATGGCGATGCGATGCTGATCCTGCCCGAAGGCCTCTGATCGTCCCATCGCCGTAGGAGCCCGCTCGCGGGCGATGCTCCTGGCCGGGATTCGCAGTTCGCAAAAACATCGCCCGCCAGCGGGCTCCTACGGCAGATTGCCAATGATGGGCGGAGCCGACCAAACCCGCGATAATGCGCCGATGACTTCCCTCCAGTTCGATCTCCACGCCACCGATGGCGCCGCGCGCCGTGGCCGGCTCCGCTTAGCCCGCGGTACGGTGGAAACGCCGGCATTCATGCCAGTGGGTACGTATGGTTCGGTCAAGGCGATGACGCCGCGCGACGTCGCCGAAACTGGCGCGGAGATCATCTTGGGTAACACCTTCCACCTGTTCCTGCGGCCGGGGCTGGAGATCGTCGAAAAGTTTGGCGGCCTGCACAAGTTCATCGGCTGGGACAAACCCATCCTCACCGATTCGGGCGGTTTCCAGGTGTTCTCGCTGGCGCACAAGCGCAAGATTTCCGAGGAGGGCGTGACGTTCGCCTCGCCGGTGGATGGCTCGAAGGTGTTCCTGTCGCCGGAAGTATCGATGCAGGTCCAGAAGACCCTGGATTCGGACATCGCGATGATCTTCGACGAGTGCACGCCGTATCCGGCGACCGAAAAGGTGGCCGGCGACTCGATGGAACTGAGCCTGCGCTGGGCCGAGCGTTCGCGCCGGGCCTTCGACGAACTGGGGAACGCAAACGCCTTGTTCGGCATCGTGCAGGGTGGCGTGCACGAAAACCTGCGCCAGCGTTCGGCGGCCGGACTGGTCGGCATCGGCTTCGACGGCTATGCGGTGGGCGGCCTGGCGGTGGGCGAGCCGGAGGCCGAACGCAATCGTGCGCTGGACTTCACGGTGCCGCTGTTGCCGGCCGACAAGCCGCGCTACCTGATGGGTGTGGGTCGGCCCGAGGACATCGTGGAGGCGGTGCGTCGCGGCATCGACATGTTCGATTGCGTGATGCCCACCCGCCATGCCCGCAACGGCTTCCTGTTCACTGCCGAAGGCACGTTGCGTATCCGCAATGCCAGATATGCCCGTGATACCGCGGTGATCGAGGAAGGCTGCGACTGCCATGCCTGCAGTCAGGGATTCAGCCGCGCCTACCTGCGCCATCTCGATCGCTGCAACGAGATCCTGGGCAGCCAGCTCGCCACCATGCACAACCTGCGCTACTACCAGCGACTGATGGCGGGCCTGCGCGAGGCGATCGCCAGCCGCACGCTGGATGCGTTCGTCGCCGGGTTTTATGCCCGCCGGCGGACCGGGACGGGGTCAGAGTCACTTTTCGCGCGCGAAAAGTGACTCTGACCCCTCAGGACGTGCCACCGTGCATGGTTCGGGGTCGCATGGCATAATCGAGAATCTTTTATCAGGCGTTCAGCTGAAATCCTTGGCTGCGCCATAACTTGCGAGACAAAAACGATGAGTTTTCCGATCTCCCCCGTCATCGCCCAGGCCACTGCGGCGCAGTCCGGCGGTGGCATGTCCATGATCATCATGATGGTGGTCCTGTTCGGCCTGATGTATTTCATGATGATCCGGCCGCAAATGAAGCGGCAAAAGGAACACCGCACGCTGATCGCAGCCCTGGCCAAGGGCGACGAGGTGGTCACCAATGGTGGCATCGCCGGCCGTGTGGAAGAGGTCGGCGAGACCTTTCTCACGGTGGAGATCGCGGCCAACGTGAAGGTAAGGGTGCAGAAGGGGGCGGTTCAACAGGTGCTGCCGAAGGGCTCGCTGAAGTCCGCGTGATGGCGTCGGAGCATGCCTGCCGGCCAAGCCGGCGTCGGCATGGCCCGTGACGCTGCTCGATTGTTGCTACCGCCGCGGCCAGGTTGCCGCGGCTTTGACGGGTTCAAGGCATGAGTGATTTTCCCCGCTGGAAGTACGCGCTGGTCGCGCTGGTGATGCTGTTCGGCGTGATCTACGCGCTGCCGAACGCCTTCAAACCCATACCAGCCGTCCAGGTTTCCGCCAACCGCGGCGCGGCGCCGATCGACCAGGCGGTGCGCCAGAAGGTGCAGGCAGCGCTGCAGCAGCAACACATTCCGTTCGGCGAAGTACAGGTCGAGGGCGACAACCTGCTGGCGACGTTTGCCAATACCGACGTGCAGAAAAGTGGCTCGGACGCGATCAAGGCGCTGCTGGGCGACAAGTACACGGTGGCGTTCAAGCTGCAGTCCACCGTGCCGGCCTGGCTGGGCGCGATCGGTGCCCGCTCGATGCCGCTGGGCCTGGATCTGCAGGGCGGCGTGCACTTTCTCATGCAGGTCGACGAGAACGACGTCGTCGACAAGCAGGAGAGCAGCTACGCGGACGATATCCGCAGCCTGTTACGCGACAAGAAGATCCGTTACGAGTCGGTGGTGCGCAACTCCGTGCGCGGCCAGGGCATTACGGTGGTGCTGCGCTCCGCCGCGGACCGTTCCAGCGCATCTGACAGCATTGCCAACGAATACAACGACCTGCTGGTCTCCGATGGCCCCAACACCGGCGACCGCTATGTGCTGAAGGCGGTGATCAAGCCGGACAAGTTGCGCGACATCTCGCGTGGCGCGGTCACCCAGAACCTGCAGACGCTGCGCAACCGCATCAACGTGCTGGGTGTCTCCGAACCGCTGATCCAGAAGCAGGGTGAAAGCCACATCGTGGTCGATCTGGCCGGCGTGCAGGATCCGGCCGAGGCGAAGAAGCTGATCGGCACCGTCGCCACCCTGGAATACCGACCGGGCATCGGTCATCCAGGCGACCCGCAGGCCGTGGAAGCAGCCAAGAGCGGCAATATTCCGCCGGACGCGAACCTCTATTACATGCGTGACGATCATCGTCCGGTGCTGGTCAGCAAGAAGGTCATCGTGACCGGCAAGGAACTGGTCGACGCGTCTTCGGGCATCGACCAGCAAAGCGGCACGCCCAAGGTCGATGTCACCTTGAACGCCGCCGGCGCCAGGAAGATGAGCGACTTCACCAACGCGAATGTTGGCAAGCCGATGGCGGTGGTCTACGTGGAGCGGGTGACCGAGACCAAGATGGTCGACGGCAAGGAAGTGCGCACGCCCAAGGTCACCGAATCGGTGATCAACGACGCCAACATCGCCAGCCCGTTCGGCAAGCAGTTCCAGACCACCGGCCTGGGCAGCCCGAAGGAGGCTTCCGAACTTGCGCTGCTGCTCAAGGGTGGCGCGTTCGCGGCCCCGGTGGACATCATCGAGGAAGGCGTGATCGGCTCCAGCCTCGGCGCCGACAACATCGACAAAGGCTTCAAGTCGGTGATGCTGGGCCTGGCCCTGGTGCTGCTCGCTGCGTTGATCTACTACAAGCTGTTCGGCCTGGTCGCCGATATCGCGTTGTTCTTCAACCTGGTGGTCCTGATCGCGGTGATGTCGCTGATCGGGGTGACCCTGACCATGCCGGGCATCGCCGGTATCGTGCTCACCCTGGGCATGGCGATCGACGCGAACGTGCTGATCTGCGAGCGCATACGTGAGGAACTGCGCAATGGCTCGACGCCGCACGCGTCGATCCGCGCCGGTTACGAGAAGGCCTGGTCGACGATCCTAGACGCCAACGTTACCCACCTGATCGCCGCGCTGGCGCTGACCACGATGGGAACCGGCTCGATCAAGGGCTTCGGCGTGACCCTGATGATCGGCATCCTGACCTCGCTGTTCACCTCGGTGACGCTGACCCACGCGTTCACCGCGGCAATCCACGGCCACCGCAAGCTCAAGACGCTGTCGGTCTAGGGGATTTTCTGAATAGTGCGGCCATGGATGGCCGCTTTTCCTGGAGAGGGACCCTCCATAAATTGATAGTGCGGCCATGGATGGCCGCTTTTACCCGGAAATGGACTTCCATATAGAGAATTCACCATGGAAATTTTCAATCACGACAGCAACATCCACTTCCTGGGGATGCGCAAGTACACGATCACCATTGCGATCCTGTTGATGATCGGTTCGATCGTCTTGCTCGCGACCCGCGGGCTCAATTACGGGCTGGACTTCACCGGTGGCGTCTCCATGACGGTCGATTACGACCGGCCGGTGGAGATCGCCGACGTGCGCGGCGCGCTGGCCAAGGGCGGCTTCGCCGATGCCGTGGTGCAGAGTCTGGGCGGCACCCGCGAGGTGTCGATCCGCTTCCAGGCCAAGGATGACAAGGAGGCGATGCAGGCCAATGGCACGGTCAATCTCGACCGCGTCTCGGCCGACGTAATGAAGGAACTGCTCGCGGCAAGGCCGGATGCGAAGCTGAAGAGCCGCGACTTCATCAGCGCGGAAGTCGGTGCGGAGCTCAAGACCGACGGTACCTGGGCCGCGCTGTTCGTGATCCTGGGCATCATGGCCTACCTGTGGATCCGCTTCGAACGCCGCTTCGCGATCGCCGCCGTGGCGACCGAAATCCACGACGTACTGGTCACGCTGGGCGTGATTGCGCTGGTGCAACGCGAATTCGACATGACCGTGTTGGCCTCGGTGCTGGCGGTGATCGGTTACTCGATCAACGACAAGGTGGTGGTGTTCGATCGCATCCGCGAGTTGTTCCGGCTGGCGCGCAAGGCGGAGCCGGAAGAAATTCTCAACCGTTCGATCAACAACACGCTGTCGCGAACCATCATCACTTCGCTGTTCACGGGCATCACCATGACCGCAATGTGGCTGATCGGCGGCCCGGCGGTGCACGGCTTCGCCATCACCATGCTGATCGGCATCGTGGTCGGCACGCTGTCCTCGATCTTCGTGGCCAGCCCGATCCTGCTGTGGCTGGGCGTGTCGAAGAAGGACCTGATGCCGGTGACCAAGGACAACCCGGAACTGGCGCGGCGGCCGTAGGCGGCGGGCAGCCCTCTCTGCCGGCAAGGGCAGGCATACGGGGCGCCGGCGTCTCGCCGGCATGCTGTGGCGGGCGGGACGCCCGCGCTCCCAGTGGCGGAAATCGGGCTACATATTTCCCGCTGGCGGTCGATAACGGATAGTCGATCCCCGCGGTGGAACTAAGCATGCTTGTCGTTATCGGTACCCTGGTTGTCCTGATCAGCGTCCTGGGTGGTTATCTGTTGTCGCATGGACAGCTGCTGGCACTGTGGCAACCGTATGAGCTGCTGATCATCGGCGGGGGCGCCGCGGGGGCGTTCCTCACGGCCAACCCGATGAAGATCGTGAAGGCTGCCTTTAGCGACATGATGGGCCTGCTGAAGGGCCCCAAATACCGTCGCCAGGATTACGTCGACCTGCTGTCCCTGCTGTACGACATCTTCAGCCTGACGCGCAAGAACGGGCTGCTCAGCCTGGAATCCCACATCGAGGACCCGGCCAGCAGCGAGGTATTCGCGGCCTATCCGCGCCTGCTGGCCGAACATCACCTGATCGAGTTCATCACCGATTGCCTGCGCCTGATCGTCGGCGGCAGCATGAATCCGATCGAGCTTGAACAGTTGCTGGAACTCGAGATCGAGACCCATCATCACGAGGCCGAGGCGCCGGCGATGGCGGTCATGAAGTCCGCCGATGCGCTGCCGGGGTTCGGTATCGTGGCCGCCGTGCTCGGCATCGTGACCACCATGTCCCAACTCGGCGGCGACACCTCCTTGATCGGCGAACACATCGCCGGCGCGCTGGTGGGTACCTTCCTGGGCATCCTGCTCTGCTATGGGTTCGCCGGGCCGCTGGCGTCGGCGATGGAGAGCAAGGTGCAGGAGGACGGCAGGGCATTCGAGTGCGTGAAGGTGGCCATGATGGCCAACCTGCGCGGCTACAACCCGATGGTGTCGGTGGAGTTCGCACGCAAGTCCCTGTCCGGCCAGGCGCGTCCGAGCTTCGTGGATCTCGAGGGCCACCTCAAGGGAGCGCGTGCCGGGGCAGCCGGATGAGCGAGCCCGCCGCCCAACCCATCATCATCCGCAAGGCGCGGCGCCAGAAGCACGGCCATCATGGCGGTGCCTGGAAGGTGGCCTATGCGGATTTCGTGACCGCCATGATGGCGTTCTTCCTGGTGATGTGGCTGATCGGCGTCGGCACGCGCGAACAGAAGGCTGCCATCTCCGAGTATTTCAAGAATCCCAGCATGACCCCCGGTGCGGCGACCGTCGCGCCACCGGGCAAGGCCGGCCCGGGAGGCGCCAGCGACAGCGTGATCCAGCTGGGCGGTGCGATGGATCTGCCACGCGGGCCGGGCGCGGAAAAGCATGGCGCGCCGGTGGTCAAGAAGGACGTCAAGGAAGCGCGCGAGCAGGCGCGCCGGCAGGACAAGGCGCGGCTGGAAGAGTTGATGAAGGACCTGAATGCGGCCATCCAGAGCAGCCAGGCGCTGGCGCCATTCAAAGACCAGTTGCTGCTGGATATCACGCCGGAAGGCCTGCGCATCCAGATCGTCGACAAGCTCAACCGGCCGATGTTCGACATGGGCAGCGCCAGGCTCAAACCCTATACCGTGGCGATCCTGCACGAGTTGGGCGGGTCGATCGACAGCGTGCCCAACAAGATCAGCATCTCGGGCCACACGGACGATGCGCAGTATGCCGGCGAGCGCAATTACAGCAACTGGGAACTGTCGGCCGATCGTGGTAATGCCGCGCGGCGTGCACTGATCGCGGGCGGTCTGGAGGTGGGAAAGGTCTCGCGCGTCGTGGGCCTGGCCGCCTCGGTGCCGTTCGACAAGCAGAACCCGGCCGATCCGATCAATCGACGCATCAGCATTATCGTGATGACCACCCAGGCCGAAAAGGCAGCGCGTTCCCAGGAAATGGCGGACGGCAAGCCTGCCGTGCCGACGGCGCCGGCAACCCCTTCGCCAACCCCGACGCCGCCAGTCCTGCCGAAGCAACAGCCTGGCCGCACGACCGCGCAGGCTCGGCTGCCGGCCCGGCCAGCGGTGATTCGCGCAACCACCGTCCTCGACGTCCAGACAAACCTGGATCAGCGGTCCGCGAAACCTGCGTCGCCGTGAAGCGGAGTGTTGGGTTGTCCGCCGATATCCACGTCGCGCTGCATGCGCAGCCAGGCCTCCATCGCGTCACCGTAGAGCGCGTCCACGCTCCCTGCGTTCAAAGCCGGCAGATAGAGGTGGTCGCCCAGATCTTCGATCAGCAGAAACCCCTGCTGCAGATCCCGTGCATGGACGGCGGGCACGTGCAGTGCGGCAGCGGCCAGCCTTGCACCCATCTCCAGCCATGGCGCGGGATCCTCAAGCGCCGGCGGGGAGTCCATCAGGATCCAGCTCTGCCCGTCGTGTTCCGTGCACCAGTAGCTGCGGAAGCTGGCGTCGGCCGAGGCCGGGGTCAATCTGGCCGCGGGGTCGCCAAGCACGCTGCGAAGCCAGGCGAGGCGGGCGCTGGCGCGATCTTGAAGGCTGTCCATGGAATCGTTCGCTGACGAAACGTCGACGGCTTATCAGGCCGCCCCGGGGCGCTTGCCTGTCAGGACATGTTGTAGGCGCGCTCCTCGTGCAGCGCCAGATCCAGCCCGATCTGCTCCTGTTCGTCGGTGACGCGCAGGCCAATCGTCCAGTCGACCAGTTTCAGGATAAGCCAGCTCAGCAGTCCACTCCAGATCATGGTGAAGCCGACGCCCTTGGTCTGGATCCAGAGTTGGCCGCCCACGCTCGCCACGTTGCCGAAACCGCCCAGCGAAGCCGCAGCCAGCGGACCGGTGAGCAGGGCGCCGACGATGCCTGCGACGGCATGCACGCCGAACACGTCCAGTGTGTCGTCGTAACCAATCCAGTGTTTGAGTCGGGTCGCGGTGAAGAAGCACACCGCCCCGCCGAACAGGCCCAGCACCAGCGCGCCGCCAGGCCCGATCGTGCCAGCGGCCGGAGTTACCGCGACCAGCCCGGCAACGGCACCGGAGACGATACCGAGCACGCTGGCGCGCCGGTGGATCAGCCACTCCACGCCGATCCAGCCGATCGCGGCCGCCGCAGTCGCGATCTGGGTGGTCAGCATGGCCATGCCCGCGCTACCGTTGGCCGCCAGCGCCGAGCCGGCGTTGAAGCCGAACCAGCCCAGCCACATCAAGCTGCCGCCGATCACCGTGTAGCCGAGGTTGTGCGGCGGCATGTGGGTGTACGGCCAGCCGCGTCGCTTGCCGATCACCAGGCAGGCCACCAGGCCGGCGATGCCGGCGTTGATGTGCACCACGGTGCCGCCGGCGAAGTCGATCACGCCCATGTCGCCCAGCAGCGAGCCCGGCCCGCTCCACACCATGTGCGCCATCGGCAGATAGACAAAGGTCAGCCACAATGCGCTGAACCACAGCATCGCACTGAACTTCATGCGTTCGGCGAAAGCGCCGATGATCAGCACCGGCGTGACGATCGCAAATGTCATCTGGAACATCACGAACACGCTTTCCGGCACGGTTCGCACCATCGAGTCCTGGGTCAGGCCGGCGAGCATGGCGTGATGGAAGCCGCCGATGATCGAATGCCAGTTGAAATGGCCGGCATGCATGCCGGTGGTATCGAAGGCCAGGGTGTAGCCGTAGATCACCCACAGCATGGTGACCATGGCCGTGATGGCGAAGCACTGCATCATCACCGACAGCAAATTCTTGGCGCGCACCATGCCACCATAGAACAGCGCGGCCCCGGGTAGCGTCATCATCAGCACCAGCATGCTGGCAACGATCATCCAGGCGGTGTCGCCGCTGTTGAGTACCGGAGCGGGCGAGGTCTGCGCCAAGGCAGGTGCGGTGAACAGGCCAGCCACGCAAAGCGCTGCAAACTGGCAGGTACGCCGCCTGCCGAATCCCGAATGACTCGCCGCATCCGCGGCGCGCCCGTCGGGCCAGCTTCGCTGTTCGCTTCGGCTTCCTGCCTTCGCGAGCCAAATTCCGAATCCCGTCATCTCACAGCGCATCGGCATCGACCTCCTGCGTGCGGATGCGGATGACTTGTTCCAGATCGGCGACGAAGATCTTGCCGTCGCCGATCTTGCCGGTGCGCGCAGCGCTCCCGATCGCCTCGATGGCGTGATCGAGCCGATCGTCGCTGACCGCAAGCTCGATCTTCAGCTTGGGCAGGAAGTCGACGACGTACTCGGCGCCGCGATACAGTTCGGTGTGGCCGCGCTGCCGCCCAAATCCCTTGACCTCGGTCACCGTCATGCCCTCGACGCCGACCTCGGTCAGGGCCGCGCGTACATCGTCGAGGGTGAACGGCTTGATGATGGCCGTGATCCACTTCATGTCGTGCTCCCGCGCCTGGCTGTCATGGCTAGTCAGCACGATGTGTGCCAGCGCACCGAAGCGCGCCAGTGGCCGCTGCATGCGGCATCGGCAGGCCAGCACGCACGCTTTGCGGGCAAGTGGCAGGGCAGGTTGCCCTCTTCTGGTGCGTGTGCCGACATTGACCGCGTGCACTCAAATCAGTACCATTTTAGTCCCGATTCAACCTCAGGCCCGAGCCTCCATGCTCCGCGTCAGCCGACTTACCGATTACGCGACCGTGGTGATGACCTCCATCGCCGCGCATCCGGCCGATGTGCTCAGCACGGCGCAGATTGCCGACGAGACGCGTCTGGAGCTGCCGACCGTGAGCAAACTGCTGAAGGCACTGGGCCATGCCAAGCTGGTCGAGTCCTTTCGCGGCGTCAATGGCGGCTACCGGCTGGCCCGTCCGGCCAGCACGATTTCGCTGGCCGAGATCGTCGAGGCGCTGGAAGGCCCGATCGGCGTGACCGAGTGCAGCGTCGCCGACGGCCAATGCGACCGCGAGGCGCAATGCGGCGTGCGCGGCAGCTGGCAACGGATCAACAGCGTGCTCGACCGGACCCTGCGGTCAGTCAGCCTGGCCGACATGCTCCAGCCGTTGCCGTCGAAGCGAAGCATTGCCGTGACCGTGAACGCCGGCGAGGCCATGACCGAATGAACAGCATGATCAACGAAAGCAGCAGCGCCACTTTGCGTGACAACGCCGACGTCGCCGAGGTGCTCGGCCGCACCTACTCGGCCGGCTTCATCACCGAGATCGAGATGACCGGTTTGCCGCCGGGGTTGGACGAGGACACGGTCCGCGCCATTTCCGCGATCAAGGGTGAGCCGGACTGGATGACCGAGTGGCGACTGCAGGCTTTTCGTCACTGGCTGACGATGCCGAAGCCCGACTGGGCCAAGCTCAGGATTGACCCGATCGACTACCAGGCGATCAGCTACTACGCGGCGCCCAAGGTGCAACCGAAGTCGCTGGACGAGGTGGACCCTGCACTGCTGGAAACTTACGAGAAGCTCGGCATTCCCCTGCACGAACGCGCCGCGCTGGCCGGCGTGGCGGTGGATGCGGTGTTCGACTCGGTCTCGGTCGGCACCACCTTCCGCAAGCAACTGGCCGATGCCGGCGTGTTGTTCTGCTCGATGAGCGAAGCGATCCGCGAATACCCGGATATCGTGCGTAAATACCTGGGCAGCGTGGTGCCCACCGGCGACAACTTCTTCGCCGCGCTGAACTCGGCGGTGTTCTCCGACGGCAGCTTCGTGTTCATTCCGAAGGGCGTGCGTTGCCCGATGGAACTGTCCACCTATTTCCGCATCAACGCGCAGAACACCGGCCAGTTCGAGCGTACCCTGATCGTGGCCGAGGAGGGCGCCCATGTGTCCTACCTCGAAGGCTGCACGGCGCCGAAGCGCGACGAAAACCAGCTGCACGCGGCGGTGGTCGAGCTGGTCGCGCTGGAGAAAGCGCAGATCAAATACTCCACCGTGCAGAACTGGTACCCCGGCGACGAGAACGGTGTGGGCGGCATCTACAACTTCGTGACGAAGCGGGGTGACTGCCGCGGCGACGATTCCAGGATCAGCTGGACCCAGGTCGAAACCGGCTCGGCGATCACCTGGAAATATCCCAGCGTGATCCTGCGCGGCGACCGCTCGGTGGGCGAGTTCTACTCGGTGGCTTTGACCCACCACTTCCAGCAGGCCGATACCGGCACCAAGATGATCCACCTGGGCAAGCACACCAAGTCCAAGATCGTCTCCAAAGGCATCAGCGCCGGGCGCAGCTCCAACAGCTATCGCGGTCTGGTGAAGATGGAGAAGGGCGCCGAAGGCGCGCGCAACTACGCCCAGTGCGACAGCCTGCTGATCGGCAAGAAGTGCGGCGCGCACACCTTCCCGTACATGGAAGTGAAGAACCCCACCGCGATTGTCGAGCACGAGGCCACCACCTCGAAGATCTCCGACGACCAGATGTTCTATTGCCGCGCCCGCGGCATCGGTGAGGAAGACGCGGTGTCGATGATCGTCGATGGTTTCTGCAAGCAGGTCTTCCGCGAGCTGCCGATGGAGTTCGCGGTGGAGGCGAAGAAGCTGCTTGAAGTTTCGCTGGAAGGCGCCGTGGGCTGACAAGGCCGGGATTCGGGATACGGGATTTGGAATTCGCCAAAGCCGCTCCGAATGCCCTTTCGAATCCCTAATCCCGAATCTCCAATCCCGGATCCAAAATGCTGAAAATCGAAAATCTGCACGCCCGCGTCGAGGGCAAGGAAATCCTCAAGGGGCTGAGCCTCAGCGTGAACGCGGGCGAGGTGCACGCGATCATGGGCCCGAACGGCGCCGGCAAGTCGACCCTGGGCAACGTGCTGTCCGGCCGCGACGGTTATGAAGTGACCGAGGGCACGGTCAGCTACAACGGCATGGACCTGCTGACCATGGCGCCGGAGGCGCGCGCTGCGACCGGCGTGTTCATGGCGTTCCAGTACCCGGTGGAGATTCCCGGCGTCAACAACACCTATTTCCTGCGTGCGGCGCTGAATGCGCAGCGCAAGACGCGCGGTGAGAAGGCGCTCGATTCCATGCAGTTCCTGAAACTGGTGCGCGAGAAGCTCAAGGTGATGCAGATTTCCGACGAGTTGCTGCACCGCGCCGTCAACGAAGGTTTCTCCGGCGGCGAGAAGAAGCGCAACGAGATTTTCCAGATGGCGGTGCTGGAGCCCAAACTGGCGATCCTCGATGAGACCGATTCCGGGCTCGACATCGATGCGCTGAAGCAGGTGGCACAGGGGGTCAACACGCTGCGCTCGCCGGAGCGCGCATTCCTGATGATCACCCACTACCAGCGCCTGCTCGACTACGTGGTGCCGGATTTCGTGCACGTGCTGGCCGATGGCCGCATTGTCGAGAGTGGCGACAAGTCGCTGGCGCTGAAGCTGGAGGAGCAGGGCTACGCCGGTCTCGCCGAGCGGCATCCGGCGGGAGCCGTGGCATGAGCCAGCCCGCTTCGCAGCCGCTGGTGGATTCCCTGCTGGACGCGCCGTTGCCGCGCAGCGGGATCGCCTGGCTGGACGACGCGCGGCAGCAAAACCTCAAGGCGTTCGCCACCAGCGGCCTGCCGGATGCGCGGGTGGAGGCGTGGAAATACACCGCGCTGCGTGCGCTTGCCCAACGTCGCTTTTCCGCCGTCGACGTGGCGGCACCGCAAGTTGCCGTGGACGCGGCCAGCATGGCGCTGCTAGGCGTGGACGGGCCGCGCCTGGTATTCGTCAACGGGGTATTTCGGGCCGAGCTGTCGGAGCTGGCTGGGCTGCCCGAAGGGCTGACCCTGCAGCCCTTGTCGCAGGCGCTCGCCGGCGACGCGGAACCGCTGCGCTTCTCCCTGTCCCGACACTATCGCGAGCCTGGCGATGCGTTCGCCCGCATCAACGCCGCGAGTGCCCGAGACGGCGTCGTGTTGCGCGTCGCTGCCAACGCGAAGATTGCCCGACCCGTGCATCTCGTGTTTGTCGCGGCCGCTGCCGAAGTCGATCTGGCGTGGCACGCCCGCAACGTGATCGAGGTGGGAAACGGTGCGGAATTGAACCTGGTGGAGCAGCATCTGGGCAGCGGCGAGCCGGTCCACCTGGCCACCCTGGTCAGCGACATCGAGTTGCACGAAGGCGCCCGCTTGCAGCACACCGTGCTGCAAAACGCGGCAACCAGCACCAACCTGTTCCGCCGCAGCAGCCTCCATCTGCAGGCCCGGGCCGAGGCTACTTTGCACGTGTTTGAGCTGGGCGGCGCATTGGTGCGGCATGACCTCAGGGTCGAACTGGTCGGCGACGGGGCACACCTGCATACTCGCGGCGTGTTCATGCCGCACGGTCGCCAGCACATCGACACCCAGCTGGCGATCCGCCATCAGGCACTGAACACCACCTCCGATTCGACCTGGCGTGGCGTGGCCAACGATCGCGCACGCGGGGTCTTTCGTGGGGCCATCGTGGTGGCGCCGGGTGCGGATGGCAGTGACGCCAATCTCAGCAACAAGAACCTGTTGCTGTCGCCCGGTGCCGAGATCGACACCAAGCCGGAGCTGGAGATCTACGCCGACGAAGTAAAGGCCGCCCACGGCGCCACCGTCGGCCAGCTCGACGAGCGATCGCTGTTTTACCTGCGTTCGCGCGGCATCCCGCTGGCCGAAGCACGCGCCGTGCTCACGGCTGCCTTCTGTCGCGCCGTGCTGGGCGATCTCCCCAACGAAGCGCTGCGCGAACACCTGTCCACCCTGCTGGTCGAACAATTGCCAAGCACCTGATCGATGTGACCAAAGAGCACATCGAAACCCGGGAAACCCTCTCCCCTGCGGGGAGAGGGCAGGGGTGAGGGGCCACGCCGACGTATAGTTCCATCGAAGCCAACAGAGGAGTGAGGGGCCACGCCGACGTACAGTTCCATCGAAGCCAACAGAGGGTGATGGGCCACGCCGATTCACAGCCCCATCAAAACGCAAACCGCATCAAATCAACACGACATCATCATGACCGAAGCCACCAGCACGCCCACCGTCTTCGACGTCCAGCGCATCCGCGCGGATTTCCCGCTGCTCGCCCGCAGCGTGCACGGCAAGCCGCTGGTGTACCTGGACAACGCCAACACCAGTCAGAAGCCGCTGACGGTGATCGAGGCGATGAACACGTATTACCGCGAGCACAACGCGAACGTGTCGCGCGCCGTGCATCAGCTTGGCGAGGAGGCCACTGCAGCGTATGAAGGCACGCGCGACAAGCTGGCGCGCTTCATCAATGCGCCCTCACGCAATGAACTGATCCTCACCTCCGGCACCACCCAGGCCATCAACTTGGTGGCCTACAGTTACGTGCTGCCGCAGCTGAAGGCCGGCGACGCGATCCTTACTTCGGTGATGGAGCACCACGCCAATATCGTGCCGTGGCAATTGGTCGCCGCGCGCAAAGGTGGCGTGGTGAAGGCGGCGCCGATCAACGAACGCGGCGAGCTGATCGTCGAGCAATACCTCGACATGCTGACACCGGAAGTGAAGCTGGCCTGCGTCACCCATGTCTCGAACGTGCTCGGCACGGTCAATCCCGTGCGCGAGATTGCGAAGGAGTGCCGCCAGCGCGGCATACCGCTGCTGGTCGATGGTTCGCAGGCGGTGCCGCACCGGCCGGTGGACGTGCAGGCGCTGGGTTGCGATTTCTATGCGTTCACCGGGCACAAGATGCTGGCGCCCACCGGCACCGGCGCGCTGTGGGCGAAGGCCGAGCACCTGGAGGCGATGCCACCGTTCTTCGGCGGCGGCGAGATGATCCGCGAGGTGCGTTTCAGCGGCACCACCTTCGCCGCGCCACCGCACAAGTTCGAGGCCGGCACGCCGAACATCGCCGGCTTCGTGGGCATGGCCGCGGCGATCGACTACTACCAGTCGGTGGGTTTCGAGGCGATCCATGCGTGGGAGCAGAAGTTGCTGGCTTATGCCACCGAACGCTTGCGCGACATTCCCGGCTTGCGCATCTTCGGCGAAGCGGCCGAGAAGGAATCGGTCATCTCGTTCCTGATTGACGGCGCCCAGGCCACCGACCTGGCCACCCTGCTCGACCTCGAAGGCGTCGCCGTGCGCTCCGGCCACCATTGCGCGCATCCATTGATGCAGTTCTACGGCGTACCGGCCACGCTGCGTGCCTCGCTGGCGTTCTACAACACGCGCGAGGAAATCGACACCTTCATCGCCGCGCTGCTCAAGGTCAGGCAGTTGCTGCGCTGAGAGGCTGTGTTTTTTAGCCTCTCAGGCCGGCCACGGAGGGCCGGTCGCGAATCGAGCACGCAAGTGCTTGGTTCACAGCTCTGACTTGGCACCCATCTGCTGCAGGGTTCCGGTTGCAGGGTTCCTGCGGCCCGCGCGGCGCATTATGCTGGCCGCAGTCCCCATCGATCATCCCCATGCTTGCCACGTTTCCCTGGTTTATCCGCGTCCCGCTGGCGCTGCTGGCGCTCACGCTGAACATCGCGCTGCACGTCACGCTCGTGTTCGTGTTCACCCTGTTCAAGCTGGTGTTGCCGATCCCCGCGATCCGGCGCGCCTGCTCGCACGTGCTGGTGCGGATCGCGGAAAGCTGGATCGGCGTCAACAATCGGTTGTTCGGGCTGTTCACCCGCATCCGCTGGCAGCTTGAAGGGCTGGATGGCCTGCGCCGCGATGGCAGTTACCTGGTGCTGTCCAACCACCAGAGCTGGGTGGACATCCCGGTGCTGCAGAAAATTTTCAATCGGCGGATTCCGTTCCTGCGCTTCTTCCTCAAGCAGGAGCTGATCTGGGTGCCGTTGCTGGGGCCGGCGTGGTGGGCGCTGGATTTTCCGTTCATGAAGCGCTATTCGCCGCACACCCTGCTGCGACACCCGGAACTGCAGGGGAAGGACCGCGAGGCCACGCGCCGTGCCTGCGAGAAATTCCGCCATATGCCGGTGTCGGTGATGAATTTTGCCGAAGGTACGCGTTTCACCCAGGCCAAGCACGATGCACAGACGTCGCCCTACCGCTACCTGTTGCGGCCGAAGGCTGGCGGCGTGGCCTTCGTGCTCGATGCGATGGGTGATGCCCTGCACGCCATTCTCGACGTCACCATCGTCTACCCCGAGGGGCCGTGTACGCTGATGGATCTGATCGCCGGACGCGTGCGCGACATTCGTGTGCACGTGCGCGAGCGGCCGCTCGATGCGGGCCTGATCGGCAGTTACGATGACGATTCGGCATTTCGGGGGCGGGTGAAGGCATGGATGCGGGAGTTGTGGAGCGACAAGGATGCCGAAGTCGCCCGCATGCGTCTGCCATCAGGCGCCCGGTCGGGAGGGGCGTGACATGCGCATGCTGATGGTGGGTGCCGGTGCCACCGGCGGTTACTTCGGCGGACGCCTGCTGCAGCACGGGCGCGATGTCACCTTCCTGGTGCGCGACCGGCGAGCACAGCAACTGGCGCGGCATGGCCTGGTGATCCGCAGCGCCGCCGGGGATGCCGACATGGGGAGCCCGCCCACGGTGGCGGCCGGCGCCCTGGGTGGGCCGTTCGACCTGATCGTGCTGAGCTGCAAGGCGTATGGCCTGCAACAGGTGATGACCGATATCGCCCCCGCGGTGGGACCGGATACCGCGATCCTGCCCCTGCTCAACGGCATGCGCCATCTCGATCTGCTCGATGAAAGGTTCGGCCAGCAGCACGTGCTGGCTGGCCAGTGCGCCATTTCAGCGACACTCGATGCGCAAGGCGCCGTGAAACATCTCAACCGGATGCACAGCCTGACCTTCGGCGAGCGCGACGGCAGCGCATCGGCACGAATGCGGCGAATCACTGAAGCCTTTGCGGACGCGGGCTTCGACTCGCGTCCCAGCAGCACGGCGGTGCAGGAGATGTGGGACAAGTGGATATTCCTGGCCGCACTGGCCGGCATCACCTGCCTGATGCGCGACTCGATCGGAGCGATCGTGGCTTGCCCTGGCGGAACCGTCGCCGCGCTGGTCCTGTTCGACGAGTGCCGCTCGGTGGCGGAACGTTTCGACCACGCGCCAGATGAACGTGTACTGGAGCGCGCCCGTGCCATGCTGACTGAGCCGGGCTCGCCACTGGCCGCGTCCATGTTGCGCGACTTGCAGGGCGGCCATCCGATCGAAGCCGATCACATCATCGGCGACATGCTTGCCCGCGCGGGGCAGCATCACTTGTCTGCCACGATGCTTGCGGTGGTCTACACCCATCTCAAGGTCTACGAAGCCGGCCGACTCGCCAACCCGCCCGCCTGAGGCTGGTCACATCGCGCGTTGGCTGCTGCAGATCATGGTGGCCGAGGGCCGGCGGCCTTATCATGCGGCGATGACCCACACGCCTTCCTCTATCCTGTTTCGCCCGGCGGTTGCCGCCGATGTCCCGGCCATCGTCGCCCTGGTCGAGTCGGCCTATCGTGGCGAATCCGGCCTGCGCGGCTGGACCACGGAATCGCATTTGCTCGATGGCCAGCGCACCGATGCCGCGGACGTGGCAGCGTTGATCGCCCGTCCGCACAGCCACGTGCTGCTGGCCGAACGCGATGGCCGGCTCAAGGCCAGCTGCCATCTCGAACGACAAGGCCCGGCCGCGTATTTCGGCATGTTCGCGGTCGACCCCGGCGAGCAGGGCAGTGGCCTGGGCAAACAGGTACTGGCCGAAGCCGAGCGCATGGCGCGCGACGAATGGCATTGCCACGCGATGCGCATGACCGTGATCGTGCAGCGCGAGGAATTGATCGCCTGGTACGAGCGCCGCGGTTACCGCCGCACCGGCGAGTACCAGCCGTTTCCCTATGGTGACGAACGCTTCGGCATACCCCGCCGCGACGATCTGCGTTTCGAGGTGTTGCTCAAGGATTTCGTGGAGATGACCGCATGAACGACTGGGTGAGAGTCGGCACGCGCAGCGATTTCCTGCCGGGCGAATTCAAGGTGGTGTGGGATGGCGACACACCGATCGCGGTCTACAACATCGACGGCGCGCTATACGCGGTCGAGGACACCTGTACGCATGATGGCGGCGATCTGGCCGGTGGCGAGGTGTTCGGTTTCGAGGTGGAGTGCCCGCGTCATGGCGCGCGCTTCGACCTGCGCACGGGGGCGGTGACCAAGCCGCCGGCGTACGTGCCGATCGCGAGTTTTCCGGTGCGCGAAGAGGAAGGGGCGATCTGGACGCAGGATGATCGGTGAGGCGGGTGGGTTGTTGCTTGGGCATGCGCGCGATAGCCCCGAACCCTCTTCGACGTTACGTGCGCGACGACGCCGAAATCTCTTCGATGTCACCTGTAGGAGCGCACCCTGTGCGCGATGCTCCTGTTTTCCGGCCTCGACGATGATCGCGCCCATGGTGCGCTGCTATCATCTCTCCTGTTGTTCGAGGTTGCTTGAATCAAGGGCTTTCGTGCGCCTTCGGCGCGCGAGTCACTTTCTCTTTGCGTGGCCAAAGAGAAAGATAACCAAAGAGAAAGGCCACCCCACTTGGCGCTTGCCGGGCTTCCTGCCCGGCAAGTCCGTGAGTCGGGGCCGGGCTTTTCGACAGCACATCCGTGTGCTGGCGAAAAGGAATCGGCATCGTGCCGATTCCCGCTGTGCGGCCTGTCGTCCCCACCTCACCGCCGCACAGGGGCCCCGGGTAGAGCAGCGCGCCATCCTGGCGCGCACTCGGTGCGCAACCGCGTTGCGGTTGCGAGAGCAAACGCCTTTGCGCCAGCTGCGTATTTTGTATTGGGGCAGTTGTCCGCTATCGGCCAGGAGCCGTCGGTCGCGGCTTCTACAAAGTTGGTGAATAGAAGTGGTTGGTCTGCTTGCTTAGTTAGTGCTTGCGGCGGCGCGCGGAAGCCTGATTCCAGCGTCATCTGTGTCCTGCCGCACCGCTTATGGTTAGCCCGACGCGGCTCCGCGAAGTTCCTTCTACATCATGGGGTTGTGCTACCGTTCCCCGAGTCAAGCACGAGATGTAAAGCCGGATGCACGGGTCCTCATATTCAATAGTAAGCAGCAAGGGAAGCTATGTCGAAGTCCGAAGAACAGCAGAGCGTTTGGCATCCGTGCGCTTCGTGTGACCGTAAGACGTTTCATGAAGTACTTCACAGGCATGTCCATTCGGAGCATGAATATCGAATGGATACATTGCATGAGATGCTTATGTGCAGGGGATGCCATGCCGTAAGCTTCCGAAAAGTCGTAGTGGACCTCGAAAGCGGCTACTTTGATCATGACGACGAATGGCAAGCACCCGAAGAAGTCACGTGCTATCCGCGCATTCTAGAGGGCCACACAGAGCTCCAAGACGTGACAGACGTACCGCAACCAGTACGCGACATCTATTTGCAATCCGTCCAAGCGATCCGCGATGATGCGAACATATTGGCCGGTATTGGTCTCAGGGCAACTATCGAAGCAATCTGCAATGACCGATCCATCGCAGGCCGCAATCTAGAAAAGCGAATCGATGGACTTGGCAGGGCTGGAATGATATCGCAAAAGGACGCCGAACGCCTCCACGCCATTAGATTTCTTGGAAATGACGCGGCTCACGAAATAAAGACAGCTGATACCGGCAATCTTCTAATAGCGCTTCACATTATTGAGCACCTACTCATAACGCTATATGTTCTGGACAATGAAGCCAACGGTAGGCTCGAAACCATTATCAAAGAATACAATCAGTTTGAAGCATTGTTGAACAAGAAACTTGCGACTTTCGCGACCGGAGATGAGGTTCCACTCGCCAAGATCTTTGGACGTGAAATGCGACGCTTCCATGGCCATTTCCCGACACACGAGAAGAAGCTACTTGATTCCATTGCGGCGGGCGATTACGTCCAGCTTGCGGCCGGCAAGGTCGCGAGCTATGCGGGATACAAAGAGAAGTTGCAGCATTTCGTCGTCACCTAGCTGCTAATAATTCGTCCAAGCGGACGCGCGGAAAGCTGCGCGCCGATTAACTCAAGCGTTAGGCCCAACAAACAATGTTTGGCGAACTCATATCCTTCATTGGTGTACTCAAGTCTACGGCTCTCGACCTCCGTGGAAGGAAGTTAGGAATCGAGCGAAGTGCGACCATCTCCACTTTGTTGGAGACCTACTTTTATTTGAAGGATGCAGCTGACGAAGGCGAGCTTCTTGTAGTCGATGCGCAGCCAAACCCTGTAGAGGTCATAGGGTCGCTAAACGCCATTGAGGCGAAAGAAAGATTGGCTAGATGGGACTACGCCCTACGCCGTCAAACATTTCGACTCATGCGCGTATCCGAGAAAATATTTAGTCAAGAGTTCATGTCTGTTGTTGCGCCCGAGCTCGAAGAAAAGCTTCACGACGTCCTCGGCTCAAAGTTCAACCGCGCCACTTCGCTACACGGAATAGGCGCAGCACTATTCTTTCGCGGTTGGAGCAACGGTACAGACGAAGAGAAAGCTAGGTACGTCAGCATAATGGCTGGGGAAGAGGAAGATCTTTTGCACATGGATAAGATCCACGCCGAGATCACCGCTCTGCGTGAGGCCATGGAGGCGTACCGCCTTGTCTGATGGGTCTTGCCACCTCAGACGAAATTATTCGACTTTCGCAAGCGGCCAGAAAAGTGACGCTACTGGCTGATGCTGGCGGCGCGTAGCATCTTATTCGAGGCGGACGGCTACGCCGCCGCTTAACTCTGCACCAGCCTTCCCGAAAGCCGCCGTTCGCGACCGGCTCAAACGGGTCGTACAGCGACCGTCGAGAAACACTCATCAGTCAACGAATCGGCGAACGTCGACCAACGGTCGCTGACCGGCCAACTGCTGACATAGCCTCCCTCGATCAGCCCTCCGGAAAGCTGCCGTTCGCTTTCGTTGTTGTCGCCGACATGGAATTGGACCAACCTCACTTCAGCACAGCGGAGGCTCAAGCTATCCTGAAGACCTTGGAGTCGAGGTTTTCCATGGCAAAGCTTGTCTTCGGATTGAACCAGTCCCTAGATGGCTACGTCGACCATCTGGCCTTTTTGCCCGGACCGTCGCTGTTTCGTCACTTCATAGATCAAGTGCGCGACCTGACGGGCAATGTGTACGGTCGCCGTATGTACGAGGTGATGCGGTATTGGGACGAGGACTCTCCGGAGTGGTGCGCGGAGGAACACGACTTCGCGGCGGCGTGGCGGAGCCAACCGAAGTGGGTCGTGTCGCGCTCGCTGAAGTCAGTCGGCCCGAACGCCACCCTTGTCGCCGATGACATCGAGGCGGTGATACGGGGGCTGAAGACCGAGCTTGCTGGGGAGATCGAAGTCGCCGGACCAGACCTCGCGCGAAGCCTGACCGACCTTGGTCTCATCGATGAGTATCGACTCTACCTCCACCCCGTCGTGCTCGGTCGCGGCAAGCCATTCTTCGCGGGCCCTCGGCCGCCGCTCCGTCTCGTGACCAGTGATTTAGTCGGCGATGGGGTGATTAGGTTGACGTACGTTCCTGCTTAATTGCGCGACGCGCCCGGAGAACGACGCCGACGCATCAGATCCGTATGGGGTCGCACAGCGACACCGATCAACAGCTGCCAGCGTCAAACAACAACAGGCGACCGACGGTCGCTGACCGGCCAACTGCAGTCGGTCGACGTTCTCAAATGGGCGACGTAAAACGGCCTTTCGCGAGCGGTTGAAGCGGGGCAGAACACCGTTTAGATGCACGTTGTCTGGAAAGCACTTGCAACAGAACGAGTGGTACGCTATTACTACGCAATGCGAAGTACGTCAGACGTAGCAAAAATCGAAAGGAATGCGGGAATGGGGCACTACTCCGATCCGCCATTACTGGTGCTCGCCAGCTTGGCCACGGGGCCTAAGCACGGTCACGCCATGATCGAGGACATTGCAGCCATGTGCGGAACCCGTCTGGGCCCAGGCACGCTGTATGGGGCGATCGCGCGCTTGGAACAGCAGGGTTGGATTGAATCTCTACCACCCGAAGCCCGGCGGCGGCCTTATTGCATTACCGCCGAGGGCAAGCGCGTTTTGCGCGCCAAGCTAAGCACTCTGCAACAGTTCACTAAAGCCGGACTGAAGAGACTGGAGACCGTGTGAATCCGAGGCTCGCTCATTGGTTCGTTCGTCTATATCCGCGCGATTGGAGAGAACGCTATGGCGAAGAGTTCGAGGAGCTTCTTCAAACCGAGCGCGGCGATCTCCGCACGTCCGCAAACGTCGTCTGGTCGGCGCTTAGCGAGCGTGTATTTCCAACTTCAAGATTGAGGCTTGCCATGAATCCATATCCGGGTTCCGTTATCACACTCGCGAAACTGCCAAGTGCCTTTATCCCCATGGCAATGTCACTCACTGCATTGGCGGTCGTGCTCGGAAGCATTGTCCTATCCGGCGTTGTCCACGAAGCCGACGAGGGTTCCACGGCCCACGTGTGGCAGCTGCTTATGGCCGGGCAAATGCCCCTATTGGCTTTCTTCGCCATTAAATGGCTGCCACGCGTCCCCCGACAGGCGATTGGTGTCGTCGCGTTACAAATCGTAGCGACGCTCGCGGCCGTAGCGCCGGTCTTCTTTTTTGGTTTGTGACCGCCTCGTCGCCCGAGAACGCTGCAATTCTTGAAACGCGGCCATCGCGTCGGTCTGCATTGTACGGCTAGTATTTGCCGCGCCTTCAGGAAGGATGGACTCCCCAAAGCCGCCATTTGCGGCGGGCAGCAACGGGTCGATGACAGGCTTGCTCGCGATACCAGCACACGCCTGCGGATTTCAATCTTCGGTATTGACGCGAGGCATGGTCGCTATCCGGCCAACTGCTGACATAGCCTTCCTCGATCAGCCGTCCGGAGAGCTGCCGTTCGCGTTCGTTGTCGTCGCCGACATGGAATTGGACTAACCTCACTTCTGCGCAGCGGCGTCTCAAGCTATCCTGAAGACCTTGGAGCGGAGGTTTTCCATGGCAAAGCTTGTCTTCGGATTGAACCAGTCCCTGGATGGCTACGTCGACCATCAGGAATTTGCGCCTGGCCCGTCGCTCTTTCGTCACTTCATACAGCAAATGCGCGACCTGACGGCCAGCGTGTACGGTCGCCGTATGTACGAAGTCATGCGTTATTGGGACGAAGACTCTCCTGAGTGGGGCGCCGAGGAACGCGACTTCGCGGCGGCGTGGCGCAGCCAGCCGAAGTGGGTCGTGTCGCGCTCGCTGAAGTCAGTCGGCCCGAACGCCACACTTGTCGCCGATGACATCGAGGCGCTGATACGGGGGCTGAAGGCCGAGCTTGCCGGGGAGATCGAAGTCGCCGGACCAGACCTGGCGCGAAGCCTGACCGATCTTGGTCTCATCGATGAGTATCGACTCTACCTCCACCCCGTCGTGCTTGGTCGCGGCAAGCCCTTCTTCGCTGGCCCTCGGCCGCCGCTGCACCTCGTAGCCAGTGATTTAGTCGGTGATGGCGTGATTAGGTTGACGTACGTTCCTGCTTAATTGTGCGACGCACCCAGTGAACGACGACGCCGCATCAGATCCGCATGGGGTTGCACAGCGACATCGATCAACAGCTGCCAGCCGTGAAACAACAACAGGCGACCGACGGTCGCTGACCGGCCAACTGCTGCCGGTCGACCTCGGCAAATGCGCGCCGCATTGCTGACGTTCAAGATGTGCCGCGTACCGCAGCGTCCCTGCTGTACCCATCAACACCCGTCACGCGTGGTGAGTGGGCTTCGGCGCCGTCGCGCGCTTCGGTTTCACGGCTGGCTCGTCGACGCCGTGCTCGCTGGCGCCGGTGCTGGCGTGGCTGGGG
>Ga0208357_1000718_pt1 | contig 25791 bp, 21 predicted proteins | sample NGESurdeep092012_6_FD_184487 | JGI IMG/M metagenome (GOLD analysis project Ga0208357, IMG submission 184487) | Arctic peat soil microbial communities from Barrow, Alaska - NGEE Surface sample F52-2 deep-092012 (SPAdes) | ecosystem: Environmental > Terrestrial > Soil > Wetlands > Peat ...
ATCAGGGCTGGAAGGATACCGGTGACGCGATCTTCCATCGCGACGGAAAACTGGCCCAGGGACCGATCGCGCTGGTCGAGGTCCAGGGCTATGTCTATGCCGCCTATCGCGGCGCCGCGCGGCTGGCGAATTTGCTGGGCCGGGCGCCCGAAGCCGCCGAATACCAGCGCGCGGCGAGCGACCTGCAACAGCGTTTCGATCGCGCCTTCTGGTGCGAGGAAATCGACGCTTATGCCATCGCGCTCGACGGCGACAAGCGGCAATGCCGGATCCGCTCGTCCAATCCCGGACATCTCTTGTTTTGCGGATTGCCGACCGACCAGCGGGCGAAAGAGATCGCCGACGCCCTGATGTCGCCCGATTATTTCTCGGAATGGGGCATTCGCACCCTCGCCGCCGGCGAGCCGCGCTTCAACCCGATGTCGTATCACAATGGCTCGGTGTGGCCGCACGATAACGGCCTGATCGCGATGGGCTTCGCCCGCTATGGCTTCAAGAGCCACCTGGCGCGGGCAATGACCGGGATGCTCGGCGCCGCCTCGTCGATGCCGCTGCGCCGGCTGCCGGAATTGTTCTGCGGCTTCGCCCGCCGCGACGGCTATGGCCCGGTTGCCTATCCGGTCGCGTGCAATCCCCAGGCATGGGCGTCCGCCTCGGTGTTCGCGATGCTGGGCGCGGTCCTGGGCATTTCCTTCGACGCGCCCGCCCGGCGCATCCAGTTCAACGGCCCTCTCCTGCCGCCATGGCTGCGGCATATCCGCATCTCCAATCTGCTGCTGGGCGATGGCGCGGTCGATCTGGCGCTGGAGCGGCGCGACGAGACCTTGACAGTCCAGGTCGTTGACCGCCACGGTCAAATCGAGGTCGTTCAGACCGGCTGATAAAAGAGGGCGCGCAGACGCATGGACCGTTTCAATCGCCCGCGCAGGGGTTGGGTCGCGGTCGCCGCGATCATGATCGGCCTGCTATGGGGCGGCACCGCGACCGCCGCCGAGGATCAGGCGAAGAGGCCGGCCCCCGCCACGGCCGCCCAGCCGGAAGGCCAGCCGTCAGTTCAACCGCCAGTTCAACCGAAAGCCCCCGCCGCCGCCAAGCCCCTCGCGCCCGTCATCGCGCCGAAGAAAGAGGCCGAGGGCATTCTCGGCAAGCAAGTCTATGGCGTGAACGGCGCCGATATGGGCCTCGTCACCAATGTGCTGGTCGATCGGGCCGGCAATCCGATCGCGGTGGTCATCGATTTCGGCGGCTTTCTCGGCATGGGGATTCGCAAGATCGCGATCGACTGGCACCTCATGCGGTTTCATCCCGGCAACAAGGACAAGCCGGTGACGCTGAGCCTTGAGAAGGGTCAGCTCAAAGCGGCGCCGACCTACGATCCCGACAAGCCGCCGCGCATCGTCGGCACGTCGGCGGCCCCGACGCCAGCCAAACCTGCCACGCCGCCCACGGCGGCGCAACCGGCCAAGTCCCCCACCCCGACCGCAACGAAACCGTCCCCGCCGGCGGCGGTTACGCCCCCGACACCGACACCGGCCCCAGCAGCCAAAGACCATCCGGGGAAATGAATTCGACCGGCTCGATGAGAGCGGCGGAACGCGGTCTCGATGTTCTCAATCTCTTCGTTGCGAATGTTCAGACCGGCTTCGGGCCATTCATCGCGGTCTATCTGACGACGCGCGGCTGGACCCAGACCTCGATCGGCCTCGCGCTGAGCGTCGGCACCATCGCCGCGATGGTCAGCCAGATTCCCGCCGGGGCCGTGGTCGATATGACCTACCGCAAGAGCCTGGTCGCCGGCGTCAGCCTGCTGGCGTTCGCAGTGTGCGCGCTGCTGTTCGCCGTCCGGCCATTTCCGGTGACGATCTACCTCGCCGAAATACTGCACGGGTTTTCCAGCTGCACCCTGGGGCCGTCGGTCGCGGCGATGAGCCTCGCGCTGGTCGGCTCCGCGAAGCTGGGCCCGCGGCTCGGCCGCAACGCGCGCTTCTCCTCGGTCGGCAACGCCATGGGCGCCGCCTTGATGGGCGCGGTCGGCTATTATCTGTCGAGCCGATCGGTGTTTTTCCTGGCGGCCGCCCTGACCTTCCCCGCGATCGCCGCGATCTGGCCGCTGCGGGCGCTGGACGCGCGCGCCCACGCGGCGCCCGGCCACCGCACCAACCGCCGCCCCATTTCGATCTATCGGCTGGTGCTCGACCGGCGCCTGCTGATCTTCGCGGTGTGCGCCATGCTGTTCACGTTCAGCAACGCGGCGATGCTGCCGCTGGCCAGCGGCAGCATCACCGAGGAGATGCCGTCAATCGCCAATCTGCTGATCGCGGCGTTCATCATGCTGCCGCAAGCCGTGGTCGCGATCATCTCGCCCCGGATCGGCGACTATGCCCATTCGCGCGGCCGCCGCATCCTGCTGGTCGTGGCGCTGGCGGCACTGGGCATTCGCGGCTTGCTGTTCGCGGCGGTTCATGCGCCGGTCTATCTCATTCCGGTGCAGCTGCTCGACGGTATCTCGGCCGCCTGTTTCGGGATACTGGTGCCGCTGGTGACCGCCGACCTCGCGGGGCAGAGCGGCCGCTATAGTTTCGCGCTCGGCCTCGTCGGCTTCGCCATCGGCATCGGCGCCACCGTCAGCACCACCGTCGCCGGCGTGCTCGCGGACCATATCGGCGAGCCGCTGACCTTGCTGGGTCTCGGCGTCACCGCGCTGGCGTCGGCGGTCTTCGCCTGGCTGGTGATGCCGGAGACCCGTTCCGCGGCGGAAAGCAGGAGTTAGGGATGAGCCATCACGTCGTCGCCACCGTCGATGAAATTCCCCCCGGCAGCCACAAGCTGGTCACGGTGCGCGGGCGCGAAATCGGCGTCTTCAATGTGAAGGGCGATTATTACGCGCTGCTCAATCGCTGTCCCCATGCCGGCGCCTCGCTGTGCCGGGGCCGGGTCGGCGGGCTGGTGGTCTCGGACGGGCCGGGCGATTACGCGATCTTGCGCCAAGGCGAAATCCTGCGCTGTCCCTGGCATGGCTGGGAATACGATATCCGCACCGGCCAATCCTGGTGCGATCCGGAAAAGGTCAACACCAGGCAATATAAGGTCACGGTCGAGCCGGGCGCGCGCATCGCCAAGGGTCCCTACATCGCCGAGACCTTCCCGGTCCATATCGACGAAAACTATGTCGTGGTGGAGATGTAGCGGACGTTTTGCGCATCCCTTGGCCAAATCAATTCGCCTTGGCCCGCGCAGGCGGGCCATCCACGAATTTTTTCCTTCGAACCTGCGCGCGAGACGTCGCCAAACAAATTCATGGATGCCCCGGCCAAGCCGGGGCAAGACGATTAAACAGGAACCGTCGGTCCCGAGGAAGCAACGAGGCAGGCGCCGGATTAATTCAGCCCGTAGAGCGCCTTGGCGTTGTCGCGGAAGATCGCCTGGTCCAACTCGTCCGACAGCCGCACCTTGAAGGCCTGGCGCGGGTCGTCGAAATCCCAGTGCGGATAGTCGGTCGAGAACATCAGCCGGTCGGCGCCGATCCAGGCGATGACATCGAGGAGATGGCGCGGATGCTCCGGCTCCTCCATCGGCTGGGTGGTGTACCAGAAATGCTGGCGCATATACTCGGAGGGCGGCCGCTTCACATGTGGCAGCTCGTCCCGCATCCGATGCCACGCCTTGTCGAGCCGCCAGCCCAGCGCCGGGACCCAGGCGAAGCCGCCCTCGACGCAAATCACCTTCAGGGTTGGAAATTCCTCGAACACGCCCTCCATCACCATGCTGGTCACCACCGACTGCAAACTGTGGGCGAAGGCGTAATGCTCCTCGATGTAATAGGACATCCAGCCGCTGCCGCTGTTGGCGCCGGGGCCGTACGCCGCCGAGTGCAGCGCGATCGGCAGGCCCAGTTCGGCGGCGGCGCAATAGATCGGCCAATAGCGCCGCCGGCCCAACGGCTCGGTGGCACGCGGCGGCAGCGCGACATGGACGAAGGCCGGATTGCCGGCATGGCGCTCAATCTCGGCGACCGCGGCCGCGGGGTCTTCCTGGGTGACGCACAGCGACGCCCTCAGCCGCGGCTCCGGCCGCACCCATTTCTCAAGCTGCCAGTCGTTGGAGGCGGCGCAGATCGCGGCGCCAAGGCCCTGGTCGAAAGTATGGCTGCCGACCGACAGCGGCTGGAGGATGCCGTATTCGATGCCCAGCGGATCGAGCAATTGCTGGCGCATGAAATCGAGATCGGAGCCCGGCAGGCCGCCGGTCGGCGGGAACGCGTCGAGACGCGAGCCATTGCCGGCGGTCATGCGCGGATAGGGCACCACGCCGACGAACGGCTGCGACACGCGCGCGCCATAGGCGGCGAGATGCGCCGCCCAGCGTTTGGGCAGAAATTGCGCCATCTCGGTGGGCGTGGCCGGCATCGGATGAATATCGCAATCGACGACGCCGCGATGGTTGACGCGGGTCTCTCGAACATAAGCGGGCGCATCGGTCATGTGTGGCCCTCCTTCAATCGCGGATAGGTCGCGAGCGGGTTGTCGATCAGGATTTTCCGCAGCGAGGCGTTCGGCAAGCCGGCGGGCAGCACGTCATCGCCGTCGAATTGCCAATGCGGATAGTCGGTCGCGAACAGCAGGATGTCGTCCGACCCGATCTGGTCGAGCAGCCGGCTAACATCGTCGGGATTGGGCGGCGCGTCGAGCGGCTGAATCGTCAGGCGGAAATGATCGCGGATGATGTCGGCCGGAATTTTCTTCAGCCACGGCACTTCGGTGCGCACGCCGCGCCAATCCTTGCTGACGCGCCACATCAAGCCGGGCAGCCAGCTGACCCCGGACTCGATCAGCACGACCCGCAATTCCGGGAATTTGGCGAACACGCCCTCCGCCAGGAAGCTGATGGTCTGGGTGGCGAACGCCTGCGCCTGATGGACGTAATCCTCGGCGAGATAGGAGGGATAGCCGCTCTGCGTCGGGGCGTGGCGCATCATGCTGCCGGCATGGACGCCGATCGGCAGCCGATGCTTCTCCGCGGCGCGATAGATCGGCCAGTAGGCGCGCCGCCCCAGTGGCATCTCGCCCATCGCCAGCACCAGCACCTGGACGAAGCGATGATCGGGGGCCAGCCGCTCGATCTCCTCGGCCGCCGCCTCGGGGTCCATCAGCGAGATCACGATCGAGGCACGCAGGCGCGGCTCGCGGTCGAGCCATTCCTTCGCCATCCAATCATTCATCGCGCGGCACAGCACCGCGCCCAGATCGGGATTGTAGACCGCCATCGCGCCATAGAGGCAATTGCAGATGGCATAGCGCAGGCCGAACCGATCGAGCGCGTGGGTCCGCAGCAGGCCGAGGTCGGTGCCGGCCTTGCCCTCCGTCGGCCGCCAGTCCGGCCGACTGGTCAGCGGCGCGTTGGGCGGATAGGAGTTCAATTCGAGCCGCGCCACCCCCTTCATCACCATGGTAACGGTATCGCGCCAATATTCGTCGAGATAAGGCAGCAGCGAGGCCGTGCCCGGCAAGGCGGGGTGAATATCGCAATCGATGGCGCCGGCATAGGGAAGATTCATCGCCATCTCATTCTGGTGATTACGCCGCCGCTTCGCAACCTCTGGTACGGTGGGCCTGCGATGCGTTACCCTGCCGCGCAACGATAAACGGGGGAGGATTTCATGGCGGCGCCAAGGACCATCGACCTCAACGCGGCGATCGAGCGCATCGGCTTTCGCGGTCTTGGCGTCTTCGTCCTGGTGCTGGCCTTCCTGATGATGATGGCCGATGGCTATGATTTCGGCACCCTGTCGCTGGCCGCGCCGTCGATCCTCAAGGAATGGCACATGGACCGCGCCGCGATGGGCGCGGTGTTCAGCATCACCTTCATCGGGCTGCTGGTCGGATCGCTGATCTATGGCTGGATCGCCGATTATTTCGGCCGCCGCTTCGCCATCATCTTCGGGGTTTTCAACTTCGCCATCCCGATCCTGCTGACGGTGTGGGCGACCGACATGACGCAGCTCGCGATTCTGCGCTTCATCGGCGGTGTCGGCATGGGCGGCATCGTGCCGATCGCCTATACGCTGGTCAGCGAGTATGCGCCACGGCGCATGCGCTCGACCGTCACCGTGCTGACCAATGCCGGCTACAATATCGGCGCCGCGCTGGGCGGCTTGATCGCCGCCGCGTCGATCCCGGCCTATGGCTGGCAGTCGCTCTATATCATCGGCGCCGCGTTCTCGTTCCTGATGGCCGGGGCGATGATCCTGTGGCTGCCGGATTCGGTGCTGTTCCTGGCGCGCAAAATGCCGAACTCGCCTCGGCTGCGGCCGCTGGCGGCGCGGCTGCTGGGCACGCCGGTGCCGCCCGACACGCGATTAGTCTCGGTCGATCCCCAGGAGGAGGCCGGGGAGACCGGCCGCGCCGGGTTCCTGCGTCTCTTCGACGGTACGCGAGCTTGGGCCACTATCCTCTTGTGGTTATTGTTTATTTCCGATGCGCTTGGCTTTTTCTTTCTGGCCAGCTGGCTGCCGGTGGTAATGGGCGATGCCGGCGTCACGCCCAGCACCGCGTCGCTGATGGCCTCGCTGTTCGTATTCGCCGGCCTGGTCGGCGGCTTTCTCATCATGCGCTTTCTCGACGGCGTCGGGCCGATCGCCTTCATCGTGCTGCCGATCGTCGGCGGCCCGGCGGAACTGGTGATGGGCATTCACGGCCTGCCCCAAACCTATCTGCTGATCGCGGTGGCGGTCGCCGGTATCTGCCTCTCCGGCATTCATATGGCGGTCTATGCCATCGCGGTGCGGTTCTATCCGCCTTCGATCCGTGGCATCGGCATGTCGTCGGCGACCGCCTGGGGCCGCGCCGGCGGCATCGTCGCGCCGTTTGTCGGCGGCTTTCTTCTGCAGGCCCATATGCCGCTGCAACAATTGATGATCTGGGCGGCGCTGCCATGCCTGACCACGACGCTGATCGGCATCGGACTGGGTGTCAGCTATCGCCGCCATTTCAACGCACCGCCGGCCCTGCCGCTGAGCGAGGCCGCGGCGTAATCAACCGCGCCGGAATTCGCCGGGCGTCACGCCGACCAGGCGCTTGAACGCGCTGGCAAGGTGGCTCTGGCTGGCGAAGCCGGTCTGCAGCGCCACCTCCGCCATCGGCACGTCGCCGGCCAGCAACAGCAGCTTGGCCCGCTCGACCCGCCGCTCCAGCACATAGCGGTGGGGCGTGGTGCCGACCGCGCGGACGAACGCCGCCGATAAGGCATGGGCGCCGATGCCCGCCGCGCGCGCCAGCCGGTCGAGCGACAAATCCTCGTCCAGCGCCGCCTCGATCAGCGCGCGGACATGGCGGATGCGCGGGTCGGTCGCCGGCGACGGCCGCTCCAGCCCGCGCGGCATCCGGCCGGGCCGAGTGACGTGCCGGCGCAGCACGCGCAGCGCCAGCATGCGCCCCAGATGGTCGGCATAGAGACCGTTGCCGCCGCCATCCTCCTCGCGCGCCGCCTCCAGCAGCTCCAGCATCAATTGTTCCAGCAGTGGATCGCCAAAGCCGAGGCGCGGCACCATCTCGATCCGCGCGGGGTCGAGGCCAAGCACCTCCTGCGCGACATGCTCGATCATCGGGCGGTGCAGATAGACGAGCTGGATCACCGGCTGGCCGCGCAGATTCCACATCGAATGCTGCTTTTCCGGCACCACGCCCAGCAGCCGCGAGCGCAATTCGGTATCGGCCAGCCCGTGCTCGCCGTCGATCCGGCGGCTGACCGCGGCGCGCCCGTGCAGGCAATAGGCGAGGCACATATGCGGCACCGCGTGCAGCGTGCGCTGCCATGAGCTTTCGGCGGCCAGCGAGGTATAGACGTCGTGCCAGCCCAGGCCCCGGCTGTCCAACAGCAATTGGTGCTTCGGCCACAGCGCGATGCCGTGCGTCTGGTCGCGCGGAAATTCCGGGCGGAAAGCCGGCGGCACGCCGGTTTTCTGTCCGCCCAAATCCGCTTTTTGAAAGACCGGACGGTCGTCCCGCGTCACCCTCATGCCGCCTGCCTCCCCATGGCACCGTCGCGGCGTCTTCGCGCCTTGGCCGCGACTGTCGCATGGGAGACAGGCGCAAGACAATTGGGGGGAAGATCATGAGCGCAGCGGTCACCGAAGTACCGGTTCTCGTCATCGGCGGCAGCCTCGTGGGGCTGGCCTCGGCGATGTACCTCGCCAAGCACGACGTGCAGGTCCTGTCGGTCGAGAAGCATCGCGGCACCGCGATTCATCCGCGCGCCGGGTATTTTCAGCTCCGCACCATGGAGCTGATGCGTGACGCCGGCATCGAGGACCGGGTGCGCGCCGCCGCTCTCGAATTATATGAGCCGGACGGCGCGCTGAACGCCGTCGAGACGCTGGCGGGGCGCGAGATCGCCAACTACATCCCGAACATCAACCATGGCGTCGCCGATGTCAGCCCGGCGCGGCGCCTGTTCATGCCGCAGCAGGTGCTGGAGCCGCTACTGCTGGAGCGGGCACGCGAATATGGCGCGCGCTTTGAATATTCGACCGAGCTCGTGGACTTCACCCAGGACGCGGACGGCGTCACCGCGACCGTGCGCGACATCGACAGTCTGGAAGAGCGCAAGATCCGCGCCAAATACATGATCTCCTGCGACGGCAATCGCAGCCCGGTGCGCGAGCGGCTCGGCATCGGCATGACCGGCCACGGCCTGCTGTCGCACAGCATCACGGTCTATTTCCGCGCCGATTGCAGCAAGGCGCTGCGCGGCCGCAATCTCGGCGTCATCTATGTCATCAACGACAGGGTCAGCGGCTTCTTCCGGCTGGAAAAGACCGGGCTCGGCGGCTTCCTGGTGATCTTCATGGCCGGCGATCTGAAGGACAAATCGTCACGCTTCATCGCCGACACCACCGACGAGGCGGGCGCGATCCAGATGGTCCGGGATTCGGTCGGCGACCAGGAACTCGAGGTCCATATCGAGGCGATCGACAAATGGCGCGCGGTCGCGGACACCGCCAAGAGTTTCCAGGCCGGCCGCATCTTCCTCGCCGGCGACGCCGCGCACACCATGCCGCCCACCGGCGGCTTCGGCGGCAATACCGGGATTCAGGACGCGCATAATCTCGCCTGGAAGCTGGCGATGATCCTGCGCGGCCAGGCCGGTCCGGCGCTGGCGAACACCTTTGACCAGGAGCGCCAGCCCTCGGGCTTTCAGGCGACCGAGCAAGCCTATAACCGCTACGCCACGCGCTCCGACCAGGCGCTCGGCACCGACGGCATGCATGCGGCGATCCCCGACATGCATGTCGAGTTCAACCGCTATCGCTCCACCGCCGTGATTCCCGATCCGGACTATCAGGATGACGGCAAGCTCGACATCGATCCGCGCCAGGCGCGCGGCCTGCCGGGGACGCGCGCGCCACATGTCGAATTGGGGCGCGATGGCAAGACCCTGTCGACGCACGATCTCTTCAGCAATAATTTCGTGCTGTTCGCCGGCCCCGACGGCCAAGCGTGGCTCGACGCCGCGCGGGAGGCGAGCAAGGCGACTGGGGTCACCATCGAGGCGCATCGCATCGGGCGGGGCGGCACGACCGGCGAGACCGGGCTGATCGATCTCCATGGCGACGCCTCGACCCCGTTCTGGACCGCCTACGGCATCGGCCCCAGCGGCGCGGCGCTGGTCCGGCCCGACGGCTATGTCGCCTGGCGCCAGGAGGCCCACGGCAGCGACGCGGCAGCGCGGCTGACGGAGGTGCTGAATACGATACTGTGCCGGACGGCCTAGAGTCGCGGCTTTTAATTTCGTCTTACCGGCGAAGGCGGCGTTCCAAGGCAAGGATGGACTCCGGCTTCCGCCGGAGAGGCGCGTTGGTTGGTCAGGACAATCTTCGTGCCTTCGTGTCTCGATTATTCCTATGTTTTCGCCTTACCGGCGAAGGCCGGTATCCATGGCGGGGATGGACTCCGGCTTCCGCCGGAGAGGCGCGTGGGTGGGTCAGAACGACGCACGGCACCTAACCTCCCCTTACCGGCGAACCCCCGGACCACGATCCGGGGCCGGTATCCATGGCGGGGATGGACTCCGGCTTCCGCCGGAGGGGCGCGTTGGTGGTCCGCGCCACTTCTGTTAGACCGTTCGTGCGTCCCTCGACGGCGCTGTCCGAGCAAGGATCGGACAGCGCCGTCGGGATGAGGATGGTTGGGAGACGGTACGGACCTTCAATGCGGGCGCGTTTCATTGGGATTTGGTTTAGCTTCTCGCAATGTCTCCACCCCCCATCCTCGCCCTGCGCGAGGTCAGCGTCACCTTCGGCGGCAGGCCGCTATTCACTAATATCTCGGTGGCGCTCGGCCGGGGCGAGCGCGTCTGCCTCGTCGGCCGCAACGGCAGCGGCAAATCCACGCTATTGCGGATCATGGCGGGCATGATCGACGTCGATGCCGGCGACCGCTTTCACCAGCCCGGCATCCGGGTCGCCTACATGCCGCAGGAGCCGGTCTTTCCGGCCGATATGAGCGTCGCCGCCTATGTCGCGTCGGGCCTGCCGCCCGAGGGCGATGCCGGCGCGGGCCAGTACCGGGTCGATGCCGCGCTGGATGAAGTCGGGATCGCGGGCGACCAGCATCTGGCCAACCTCTCCGGCGGCGAGGGCAAGCGGGTCAGCATGGCGCGCGCGCTGGTCGCCGAACCGGACGTGCTGCTGCTCGATGAGCCGACCAACCATCTCGACATCGCCGCCATCGAATGGCTGGAGGAACGGCTCGGCGCCTTCGCCGGCGCGGTGTTGCTGGTCAGCCACGATCGCACCTTTCTGAAGAACCTGTCGCGCCGCACCTGGTGGCTCGATCGCGGCCGGGTGCGCGAACACGACCAGGGCTATGCCGGCTTCGAGGAATGGTCCGACGGCATCATGGAGGCGGAGGCGGCGCAATTCGCCCGCGCCGACAAGCGCATCGCGGCCGAAGCCCTATGGGCGCGCGCCGGCATTCCGGCCCGCCGCAAGCGCAATCAGGGCCGCCTGCGGCAGCTCGCGGCGATGCGGGTCGAGCGCGCGCGGCGCGAGACGGTGCGCGGCGCGAAGCTGGCCAGCGCCGGCGCCAGCGAGGTCTCGCGGCTTATCTTCGAGCTGAAGGGCGTCACGAAGGCATTCCCCGGCGCTGCCGGCCCGAAAATCATCGCGCGCGATTTCTCGACGCGGATTCTGCGCCGCGACCGGGTCGGGCTGATCGGGCGCAACGGGGCGGGCAAATCGACCCTGCTCGGCCTGCTGGCCGGCACCATTGAGCCTGACGCGGGATCGGTGCGCCAGGCCAAGAATCTGTCGCTCGCGGTGTTCGATCAGCGCCGCGCCACGCTGGACCCGCAGGCGACGCCGTGGTCGACCCTCACGGGCGCGCATGGCGACACCGTCTTCGTGCGCGGCGAGCCCCGCCACGTCGCTTCCTATCTGCGGGATTTCCTGTTCGAGGAGCGCCAATACCGCGCCCAGGTGGCGTCGCTCTCGGGCGGCGAGCGCAACCGCCTGATGCTGGCCAAGATCCTGGCCGAGCCGTCGAACGTGCTGATCCTCGACGAGCCGACTAACGATCTAGACATGGAGACGCTCGACCTGCTCGAGGAAGTACTGGCCGATTACGACGGCACGCTGCTGCTGGTCAGCCACGATCGCGATTTTCTCGACCGGCTGGTGACCAGCGTGATCGCGGTCGAGGGCGACGGCGTCATCGACGAATATGTCGGCGGCTATGCCGATTACCTGCGCCAACGCCGCCCACCGCCAACGCCCCCGCCCACGGCGCGGAAGGCACCGCCCAAGCCGGCCGGCGCCGGGCCGGCGCGCGCTGGCGATCGGCTGACCTGGAAGGAAAAGCAGGCGCTGGAGACGCTGCCGGCGCGGCTCGCCGGCCTCGAGACGGAAAAGGCGCGCATCGAAACCCAGATGGCCGACCCCGCCTCCTATGGCAATGATCGCGCCGCCCTCGACCGCGCGGCGCGGCGTCATGCCGAGATCGCCGTCGAAATCGCCGCGGCGGAGGAAGAATGGCTGCGCCTCGCCGAGCGGGCGGAGGCCGCCGCCTCCTGACGGAAGATGGTGGACCAAGGAGGGTCAAACTGGGCGCTGGGTCCTGGCAATTCCCTTGCTCTCCACCCCCCCCCCGTTAAGGGCTTCAAACTGGCCGTTTTGGCTTGTTTCCAGTTGGTTCGGGCAAACCATCTTCGCCGTGGGAACGGAAGCGCGTTGAGCGGTCAACCAGATCAACCATGTGCTCCGCCGCATGGATCGTGAACGGATGAGGGGTGAAACCCGGCCTCGGGGAAATATAATCGGCCATTTCCCGGATGAGTTTGAGTTGATGGTCAGGGGCGGTAGCGAGAAGGGAGATCAGGACGTTCTCCATGGCGATCACACGCACCCGAAGCGCCACGATTTCGGCGTTCGTCATTTCCGGAATTTGCGTCTGCTCCGCGCTTTCGACACGGGGCGAATCGAGGGAGAGCGTCTTACCACCTTCGCTTTCCCATCGTGCCAGCGCACGCTGGCGTAGCACGAAGTCATTGGGTGGATCGGGAGATTGGCTTGGCATGTGAAGTCCTGACAAATCTGTAGAAATTACTGGGTTGTCTTTCCTCGAAGCCTTTGATTCATCGCCTGTCATACATCACCTCACCGATATCCAACGCCCATGACGTAATCGCGCAGAAGCCCTTCCTCGTACTCCGATCCTTCCAGAAGAACGAGAAGAGCATCCCGTGCGTTGATCACGCCTAACGGTTTGAGATCGTCGCCTACGATAGGGACGTGCAACAGCTTCCGCTCTTTCATGAGCGACCAGACATCATGCAACAGATCGTCGGGGCGGCACGAGGTAACGTCCTTGGTCATCACCGTTCCAGCGGCGGCGGTGCAACCACAGCCCTGGCAAAGAGCCATCTGGCGGACGACATTTGTTCTGGTAACGATGCCCACCATGGCGCCGCCCTTGTCGCAAACAACAACAAGATTGATGTCTCGGCCATCGAGAAACTTGGCGGCCTCCACCAGCGGAGCGTCGTCCCTGACCGTAACAAGACGCTCCCGCGCCACAGGCACCATTTGCTCGACGCGGATCATATTTGCTATTCCTCCTATCGATCGCTGGCTCATGCTTACCTGCCGAAGGCGATGCGTAATGTGGCGATGATGCCGGCGGCGGCCAGCGCAAAACATCCGAGGTGGATGACAACCACAGTCGGCATTTTGATACGATCGATGTGAACGTAATCCTCAACCACAACCTGAAGACCAAGCGCCATGTGATAGAAGAGTGCGATCAGCAACAGCACCATCGATACGCTGGTAAACGGACTGCGAAGCCACAGGATAAACACACCGTAGTCGTCTCTGGCGCGCGCGATCAACGAGGCGGCGAACCACAGTGTCAGCGGGATCAGCGCCAGCGCCGTTACACGCTGCATCCACCAATGTCCAACGCCTTCCCGCGCTGAGCCGAGGCCCTGCGTACGGTCGAACGACGATCGCGTGTGCTTGCGCGCCATGCGGCTATCCCCTCATCCCGACGCTGATGACCCACGCGCTAAGCGTGAGGCCGATACTGAGGGCGACCACCGCCCAACCGGACGCGTATATGGACTGGAGATCGAAGCCGTAACCCGCGTCCCAAAAGAGATGCCGAATGCCGTTACAAAGGTGAAAAAAGAAGGAGAACGTCAATCCCAGCAGCACGAAAAGCCCCAGCCAAGAGGCAAGAAAGCTATGGAGCGGTGCGTAGGCAGACGGTCCTGCCGCCGCCGAAATGAGCCAGAAAACCAGCAGCGGAGAACCGATGCTGAGCGCGATGCCCGTCAGTCGATGCGTGATCGAAAGCACCGAGGTAAGCTGGGGCCGGTAAATCTGAATATCGGGAGAAAGCGGTCGATCATCTCTAACCATCGGATTCAACTCCTCCGCTCGGCGATCATTTTCTTGATCGAGGCAATCGCCTTGCCCGGATTCAGCCCCTTCGGGCAGGTGCGGGTACAGTTGAGGATCGTGTGGCAGCGATACAGCCGAAACGGGTCTTCAAGATTATCGAGGCGCTCACCGGTCGCTTCGTCGCGGCTGTCGGCGAGCCAGCGCCAAGCCTGAATGAGCACGGCAGGCCCGAGAAAGCGATTGCCGTTCCACCAATGGCTCGGACATCCCGATGTGCAACAGAAGCACAGGATGCAGGCGGCCGGACCTTTTCCATCCTCGCCGTTCAGCGCCTCGGCCTCTTCAGGACTTTGCAAGCGCTCGCGCTCGGGCGCGGGCGTGGTCGTTTTAAGCCAAGGCTCGATCAGGGCGTATTGCGCATAAAGATGCGTCAGGTCGGGCACCAAATCCTTGACAACCCGTAGATGGTTGAGCGGATAGATCGTCGCGGGCTCGGCCGTGTCCGTAATAAACCGCGTACACGCCAGCCAGTTCGTGCCGTCGATATTCATCGAACACGAGCCGCAGACACCTTCCCGGCAGGAGCGCCGGAAGGTGAGCGTCGAATCGATCTCGTCCTTGATCTTGATCAGCGCATCCAGAACCATTGGTCCGCAGGTGTCGAGATCGACCTCGTAAGTGTCGATCCGGGGATTCTTGCCCGACTCCGGGTCATAGCGATAAATCTCGAATTTCCTGACACGCGTCGCGCCCGCAGGGGCCGGCCAGGTCTTGCCCCGCTCAATCCGCGAGGAGGGCGACACGCCGAAATTTCGCGGCACGGGAAACCGCTTCAGCAAAGTGACGCCGGGTAGCTGATCCGAGGTTTTGATAATCATTTTCTTCCTTATCTTTGCTGGATCATCAAACAGGCCCCCACAACCAAGCTTTCGCCGTCCCTTTGAGTTCCCTTGGAGTGACCGCTAAAAGATGTATATCTAATACGCCTATTGCCACGGCACTCAGGTGTTTTTAGGCACGGTGCTTTGTCGTCCGCAACCCGGCCGGTACGGACGGGCCTCGTCTCTGCTTCTCGGCCTACGTTTAGGTGTCGGCGGCTATGCGGATTATTTGCGCCAGCGCCGCCCGCCGCGCACGCCCCAGCTAGTGGCGCGGAAGGCGGCGCCCAAGCCGGCCGGCGCCGCGCCGGCGCGCCCGGCCGATCGGCTGACCTGGAAGGAAAAGCAGGCGCTGGAGACGCTGCCGGCGCGGCTCGCCGGCCTCGAGGCGGAAAAGGCGCGCATCGAAACCCAGATGGCCGACCCCGCCTCCTATGGCAATGATCGCGCCACCCTCGACCGCGCGGCGCGGCGCCATGCCGAGATCGCCGTCGAAATCGCCGCGGCGGAGGAAGAATGGTTGCGCCTCGCCGAGCGGGCGGAGGCCGCCGCGTCCTGACGGAAGATGGTGGGCCCGGCAGGACTCGAACCTGCGACAACACCGTTATGAGCGGCGCGTTCTGACCAACTGAACTACGGGCCCCGCGAAGGATGTATCAGAGCATCGCGCGGGGCGGTACCGGCAATGAGCCTACTGCGCCGCTTCGAGCGGTTGATCCAGCGGCTGTTCCATCAGGCGCGACGCCTCGCGGCCAACGAGATCGCGATAGAGGCCGCGGCGGCGGAGCAGCGCATCGGGCGCGCCGTCCTGGGCGACCCGGCCCCGGTCGAGTACCACGATGCGGTCGAAATCGCGCAAGGTGGATAGGCGATGCGCGATGGCGATGACCGTGCGGCCGCGCATCAGGCGGCTCAGCGCCTCGCGCACCGCCTCCTCCGAATCCATATCGAGCGCCGAGGTCGCCTCGTCCAGCAGCACGATCGGCGCGTCCTTCAGCAAGGCGCGGGCGATGGCGATACGCTGGCGCTGACCGGTGGAAAGCTTGACGCCGCGATCGCCGACCAGGGTGTTGAACCCCTCCGGCATGGCGTCGATGAAGTCGAGACAGCGCGCGGCCTCGGCGGCGGCGCGAACCTGGGCCTCGGTCGCGTTGGGCGAGCCATAGCGGATATTCTCAAAGACCGAGCGATGAAACAGCGACACATCCTGGGGGACGATGGCGATGACCGCGTGCAGGCTCTCCTGCGTCGCCGCCGCGATATCGATGCCATCGACAATGATGCGGCCCGTCTGCACGTCATAGAAGCGCTGAAGTAAGGCGAAGAGGGTCGATTTGCCGCCACCCGACTGGCCGACCAGCCCGACCCGCTGACCGCCCGGAATGTCGAGCGTGAAGTCGCCGAAGACGCTCAGCCCGCCTGGATAGGCGAAGCCGACATGCTCAAACGTGAGGGCGCCGCGGCGCGGCTGAATCGCGGCGGCGTCCGGGCGATCCTGAATCTCGTGCGGCGCGGCCAGGGTCGTCAGGGCCTCCGCCAGGCGGGCGAAATGCTGGGTGCTCTCGACCAGCGCCACCGCGAGATCGCGGGTCGCGTGGAGGATGGTGAAGGCCAGCGTGCATACCAGCACGACATCGCCGGTGGTCGCCCCACCGGCACGCCACAGGGTGATCACCCAGGCGAGCAGGCCGATGGTGACGCCGACGGTCACCACGGCATGCATCAGCCGCAGCTTTTCGACATAGCGCAGGCTGCGGCGGCGCGTCAGAAGCTCCTGCCCGACCGCGCGGCCGAGCCGCGCGCGCTCGCCCCGGAAGCCGCCGAAGGCCCGCACCAGCGGCATGTTGGAGACGATATCCGTCATCTCGCCATCGACCACCGCCGCCTTGTCGGCGAAGCCGCGATGGAGCGGCCAGCCCCGTGCCGCGACCTTGAACAGCACGAACACCATCAGGCCCGCGAACAGCGCGAGGCCGCCGGTTACCAGCGGACTCAGCGCCGACAGGTAGATAATGGCGCCGGCCGTCGCCACGCAGGGCGGCAGCACATTCCACATGAAGAGATATTCGATGGTAAAGAGCGCGTTCGAGGTCGCGGTGACCCGGCTGGTCAGGACGCCCGGCAGGCGGTCGGTGAAATAGCGCGGCGCGTGGCCCATCAGATGGCCGAACAAATCGGCGCGAACCTCGCCGGTATCGTCGACGATCGTCCGGCTGGCGACCCACCCGGCGACCCGCCACAGCAGATTGTCGCCGCCGATCAGCGCCACCAGCAGCGCGAAGGCGAGCCAGATCTTGTCGCTGCCCGGCGGACCGGGGGCCAGGGTGTCGATCAGGAATTTGGTGCCGTATTGGGTGCTGACCGAGCACGCGGCGGCGCCGATCACCGCGGCGATCATGATGCCGTGCGACCAGGGCCGCTGGGCGATGTAATGCCAGATGAAGGCGAACGGCCGGTCGGCATAGCGGGTGATGTCGCCGATCTTGGGCCCGATGTTGGGCCCGATCTGGGCGGTATCGCCCGGCGCATCGAGGCGATTGGGCGCCGCGGCCCGCACGCGGGCCGGTTGACGGGGAGGCGTATAGGCGGATTGAGCGAGCATCACAAAGGGGAACGTGCTGGCACGATGGTTATTCCCAAAATTGACCGGGAACGGACCCGATCATGAGCGTCAATACGCCGCGGCCCGATCCGGGCCTTTCGGCGACCATGTGGCGGCGAAACGGGCTGCGTTTTTTTCAGTTTTTTTTGCCCTGTTTTCCCCAAAACCGGGGGCGCGGCAATTTTGTCGCGGAATTTGATGGGGCTGCCTCCGTTCCATCTCAATAAGGCCCTAAATCCGACAAGGACCTGCGGGGAAATTGACGATACCGGGGCCCAGAGGAGAGAATCATGCGCATCGCCCAAATTGCACCCTTAACCGAGGCGGTTCCGCCGAAGCGCTATGGCGGCACGGAGCGTGTCGTCTCCTGGCTGACAGAGGAATTGGTGCGCCAAGGCCATGATGTCACCCTGTTCGCGAATGGCGAATCGAAGACCACGGCACGGCTCGACGCGATCTGGCCGCGGTCCCTGCGCGGCGACAGCCGGGTGCTCGATCCCCTCGCCCTTCATATGCTGATGCTGGAGCGGGTGCGCCAGCGCGTCGCGGAATTCGATATTCTGCACTTTCATTTGGATTATTTGCCATTTTCGACCTTCCTGCGCCAATCGACGCCGTTCGTGACCACGCTCCACGGCCGGCTCGACCTGCCGGAGCATCAGCCAATTTTCACCGCCTTCGCCCGGGCGTCGGTGGTCGCGATCTCGCATTCGCAGCGCCGGCCGGTGCCGCAGGCCGGCTGGGTCAAGACCATTCACCACGGGCTGCCCGAGCAGATGTTGAAGCCGCGCTACGAAGCTCCTGAATATCTTGCTTTTTTGGGTCGCATCTGTCCCGAAAAACGGGTCGATCGGGCGATCGAGATCGCCGCGCGGTGCGGCTTGCCGCTCAAGATCGCGGCCAAGATCGATCGCGCCGATGATGAGTATTTCAATAGCAAAATCAAACATCTCCTCGATCTTCCTAATGTGGAATTCATCGGCGAGATCGACGACAGTCAGAAATCCGATTTCCTGGGCCGCGCCATCGCCCTGTTGTGCCCGATCGATTGGGAAGAGCCGTTCGGCCTGGTGATGATCGAGGCAATGGCCTGCGGCACGCCGGTCATCGCCTATGATCGCGGCTCGGTGCCGGAAGTGGTCGAGGATGGCCTGACCGGGTTCGTCGTTCAGGACGAGGAAGAGGCGGTGGCCGCGGTGCGGCATGCGCGCCTCTTATCCCGACCGGCGATTCGCCGCCGGTTCGAGGAGCGGTTCACGGTACGCCGCATGACCCAGGATTATCTCGACGTCTATCGCGCCCTGATCGACCAGGAGGTGCCAGCCCGACAGTTGCTGCGCGCCTAATTCTAATATCATTTGACACCGAGCCGATCCCCGCGCTCGATTGGGAAAACGGCGCGGCGCGCGCCGTCAATCCCATTGGGGAGGGACCGGTGAGAGGTTTTACGAACGTGACGCGGCGCGTTTGGCGCGGGTTTTTGTTGGCCTGTCTTTTCGCGGTGGCGGCCGGGGCGGCGTCGCCGCTGCTGGCGGCCGAGGCCCCATTAAGTGCCGGGGCGAATGACCGGGTCACCATCGCCACCAACGCCGAGCCCGATACGCTGGATATGCTGACCAGCGTCTTTCCGCCGATTTCCTATGTCGTCCTGCGCAATATCGCGGAGATGCTGTGGGGCTATAACCTCGACGGCACGGTGCGGCCGACGGTGGCGAGCTGGGAGCGCAGCCCCGACGGCAAGATCGTCACCTTCCATCTCCATCCCGGGATCAAGTTCCATTCGGGCGACGAATTGGTCGCCGACGATGTGCTGTTCAGCTTCGATCGGATGAAAAAGAACACGCCGGCCTTCATGCGGCATGCGCGGCTGGTGAAGAGCATCGAGAAGCTGGACAAATATACCGTCCGCTTCACCTGGGACCGGCCGGACGTCACCCTGTTCGATGGCATGCAGCTGTTCCTCGGCTCGAAGGCCTATCACGACCGGGTCGGCGAGAAGATTTTCATGACCCAGCCCAGCGGCATCGGCCCCTATCGGCTGACCAAATACGCCCCTGGCCAGTATATCGACCTGGTCGCATTCGATGGCTATTACGGTATCAAGCCGGCGATCAAGGCGGCGCGATTCTATATCGTCAAGGATGACGAGACGCGGGTGGCGAAGCTGCGCGCCGGCGAGGCCGACATCATCATGAACGCGCCCTATCCCGAGGTGAAGCCCTTGGAGGATGAGGGCTTCACGGTCCTTAAATACCCGGCCAACCCGACCGTCAGCGTGGTGTTCGACCTGCTGACCCCGCAATCGCCCTGGCACAAGCTGAAGGTTCGGCAGGCGATCGCCCATGCGATCGACGCCGACGCCATCGTCAAGGGCCTGTTCCACGGCATTCCCGAGCGCTATCCGATGCTGGCCCCCGGCGAGGAGGGCTATGACCCCATGATGAAATTCCCGACCTTCGATCCGGCGCTGGCGAAGCGGCTAATGGTCGAGGCCGGCTATCCCAACGGCTTCAAGATGCCGCTTTATTTCAACGGCACCAGTTTCTATGGCTTCCGTCAGGCGGCGGAGGCGGTGTCGCTCTATCTGAAGGCGATCGGCATCGACTGCGAGATGCACAATATCGAGGCGGTCCAGGGTCTTCATCAGGCGCGCCGGGCGCAGACCGACCACAGTATCGAGCTGGTGACGATCGGCGCCCTGCCGATCGCCAATACCGGTCTAACCCCGATCGACATGCTGACCATCTCGTTCCGCTCCAGCGCGCCGTCGGTGGTCTCGCACTTCCCCGAGGTGGATAGCGGCATCGAGGCGGCGCTGGCCGAGCCCGATCCGACCAAGCGCGCCGTCATCATCCGCCGCGTCACGAATTTCCTGCACGACCAGGTCGCGACCATCACGCTGTGGGATTCGGTATCGGTCTACGCCATGAAAAAAGGCATCACCTACACGCCGATCGCCCACCGCATGCCGTTCATGCTATTGAAAAACGTCAAGGTCGCCGCGAAATCGTGAGCGCGAGCGACTTGCCGTCCCGCGCGGCTTCTCTTATCGTCCGCGCGGCAAGGACCCGTAGCTCAGCTGGATAGAGCGCTGCCCTCCGAAGGCAGAGGTCGCACGTTCGAATCGTGTCGGGTCCGCCAATTTCCTATCGCAGCGCCCACCGCCGCAGCCACCTACTCCGCCGCCGTGCGCAGGCCGCAAGTGGTTTCCAAGGGATGGAGGGCATGATGATCCGGCGGGAAGTTCACTATAAATCCTATCTGCTGCCGTCGTTCGCCGAGCGGCCCGGCCATGTCGATGCGATGTTCCGCGCGACCGTCGCCGCGGGCGCGGCGGATTTGGCGGTGATCGACGGGGACCGCCGCATCGACTATGGCGCGCTCGATGCGACGGTCGGTCGCATCGCCGGCAACTTGGCGCGGCTCGGTGTCGGCGCCGGCGACCGGGTCGCGATCGTGCTGGGCAACAAGGCGGAATTCATCGCGGCCAGCCTCGCCTGCGCGCGGCTCGGCGCCATCCAGGTCCCGATCAACATTCGCCAACGCAAGCCGGAAAATACCTATGTGCTGGACCATTCCGGCGCGGTGGCGCTGATCCACGATGCCGAGCTGCACGACCGGATGCCCGATCCGGCGGATGTGCCCGCGCTTTCCATCAGGCGTGAATCCGCCTCCAATTCAATGATTAGAGTGCGGCGGCTATTCCCAGGCGCAGACGCTGGTCGAGGTGCTGCGGCGGTGCGGCGACGATCTCAGCCGCGCCAATGTCATGAAACAAGCAACCAACCTGCGGCATCTCAAACTGCCGATGTGCTGCCGGGCATCGAGATCAATACCAGCCCGACCAATTATCACCCGATCCGCCAACTCCACATGATGCGGTTCGACGGCACCCGGTGGGCGCTGTTCGACGATCTGACCGGCGGGTAGGAAACTTCCATTCCGTCGCCCCTGCGAAAGCAGGGGCCCAGGGCAACCGCACGTCGTTCCCCCTGGGTCCCCGCGTTCGCGGGACGACGAATTTGGAAGTTGATGTCGCGTGCCGACGGTATTACATTTTATAAAATGTAATGGAGCCAAGCTATGGAATCCACCATCACCGTCAAGGGCCAAGCGACCATTCCGAAGGCTGTCCGGGACCATCTTCATGTAAAGCCGGGCGATCGGATCAAGTTCTTCATTCATCCCGATGGAACCGTTGTCATGTTGCCGAAGATTCCCGCTTCTGCTTTGCGGGGAATATTGAAATCCAAACGGCACGTCACCCTCGAAGAAATGGATGAAGGCATCGCGGCGGGAATCGTGGAGCGCTATAAGAAGGCCGTCGGCATGAAGCGATGATTGGCCTCGATACCAACATCCTGCTCCGTCATCTTACTCAAGACGATCCGGTTCAGTCGGCCACCGCGACGGAACTGGTCGAACACGGGCTAACCGAGGAAAATCCAGGCTTCGTCAGTGTCGTGGTAATAGTCGAACTCGTCTGGGTTCTGCGCAGCGCCTATGGTTTCGCCGATCGACAAGTGGCAAACGCGGTCGAGCAAGTTCTTCAGACGCAGTCCCTTGTAGTCGAAAACGAGCAACAAGTATTTTGTGCCTTGACGACACTCAAGGACGGCGCGGGTTCATTTGCCGACGCGCTCATTGGCGCGCTCGGCCAACGCGCCGGCTGTACGCATACCGTAACCTTCGACCGGAAAGCCTCCCGGCTTCCCGGTTTCGCGCTCGCATAGCTATGGCACTTTGGCGGGCGCCATCGGAGGTTCACCGAGACAATATAAAATAAGTGCCCAATCTTCTTGCGAAATGTGCTTTGGGGCAAAAGCTTGTGCGCCGGTGCAATGCATTGTTCCAGTAATGCCTCCATCTCCGTTCGCAAATGGCCAGAGTTCCTTGGCGAGATCAGCATGGATTTGTCGATCCAGAGCGCCGAGTGGCTCGATCGAGAAGGGTAACACCCACGGCTCAGACCATATATCAATGACGACTCTCTCACTATCCGCTTCCGACGTAGCGATGAACGGCGTTGTGAATGTGTGTGTAAGGCTGCAATAGAGTAAACCGTGCGATCCGGGACGAAAGTAGCGGCGCGCTTTCGTCTTACGGCCTTTCATCGACGAATCCGATACTCGCGCGACGGCCCACGTTTTCGCCTCAATTCCTCGGCGAATGTTTTCGAGATTCTTAGACGCGAAGCAAAAGAGCTCCATTTAAGCCCCCCTATTCACGCGGTGCTCCCAACTCTTATAGATGCCCTTTACGCCGCCTTTTTCGCCTTTGCCGCCTGGATCGCGCGCCAGATTTTGAGCGGGGTCGCCGGCATGTCGATGGTGCGGATGCCGTAGGGCGACAGCGCGTCGATCACGGCGTTGATCACCGAGGCCAGCGAGCCGACCGAGCCCGCCTCGCCCGCGCCCTTGATGCCCATCACGTTGGTGGTGCAGGGCACGTTGTTGAACGTGATTTTGAAGTCGGGGAAATTGTCCGCGCGCGGCATCGCATAATCCTGGAAGGAGCCGGATAAAAGCTGGCCGCTCTCGTCGAACACCGCGTCTTCCATCAGCGCCTGGCCGACACCCTGGACAATGCCGCCGTGAATCTGGCCCATCACGATCATCGGATTGACCACGAGGCCCATATCGTCGACCACCGTGTAGCGGACGATCTCGGTGGCGCCGGTATCCTCGTCGATCTCCAATTCGCAGACATGGCAGCCATTGGGGAAGGTATTGGAATTGTTGTTGCAGTTGCCGGTCTCGTCGAGCGTCGCCGGCATGCCTTCCGGCAGATTTCCGGCCTCGCGCGTGCGCTTCGCCAGTTCCATGATGTCGATGAAGCGGTCGGTGCCGGCGATGGTGAAATTGCCGTCCTTGAACTCGATATCCTGCTCGGACGCTTCGAGGAAATGGCCGGCGAGCTTCTTGCCCTTGGCAATGATTTTCTGCGACGCGTCGATCATCGCGGTGCCGGCCACCAGCAGCGAGCGCGCGCCGCCGGTGCCGGTGCCGGTCTTCACCTTGTCGGTGTCGCCGAACACCAGATTGATCTTGTCATAGGGAATGCCAAGCTTGTCCTCGATGACCTGGGGGAACGCGGTCTCATGCCCCTGTCCCGAGGGGCCGGCGCCGATGCCGAGGAAGACGTGGCCGTCGGGCTCGAAGCGGATCTCGGCCGCTTCGGAGCCGGCCGCCGTGACCTCCATGTAGTAGGACATGCCGATGCCGCGCAGCTTGCCGTGATTGCGGGCGGCGACGCGGCGCGCCTCGAAGCCCTTCCAGTCCGATTGCGTGACCGCCAGCTCCATATTGGCGAGGAAGTCGCCGCTGTCGAAGGTCGCCAGCACCGGCGTCTTCCACGGCATCGATGAACGGGGCACGAAGTTGCGGCGCCGCAGCTCATCGGGCGACATGCCCAACTCGCGCGCCGCGGTGTCCACCAAGCGTTCGACGACATAGGCTTGCTCCGGCCGCCCGGCGCCGCGATAGGCATCGACCCAGTTGGTGTTGGTGAAGACACAGCGCACCCGCGTGGTGGCGGCGGGCACGGCATAGGCGCCCGTTAGCAGCCGCGACCCCGCGACGGTCGGAATGAACAGCGAGAATTGCGACAGATAGGCGCCCATATTTGCCCAGACTTCGGCCCGGATCGCGAGGAAGCGCGCATTCTCGTCAAGCGCCAGCTCGATATGGATGCGCTGTTCCCGGCCTTGCGTGTCGGTGACGAAGGATTCCTGCCGGTCGCTGTTCCAGCGCACCGGCCGCCCCACCATCTTCGCCGCCCACGGCACCAGGAAATGTTCAGGAAAGCCGAACCCCTTCATCCCGAAGCTGCCGCCGACATCGTTGGTAATGACCTGAACCTTGTCCGGGCCGACGCCGAGCGTGCCCGCGATCGCGTTCCGCACCGAATGCACGCCTTGGGTCCCGAGATGAACGGTATAGCGCTCGGTCGCGGGATCGTATTCGCCGACGACGGCGCGCGGCTCCATCGGCGCGATCACCACGCGGTTGATGGCGATGTCGGTCGAAACGACTTTCTTGGCTTTGGCGAAGGCGTCTTCGACCGGCTTGGGATCGCCCAGCGACCAGTCCAGCGCGACATTGTCCTGGCGGCCGTCATAGAGCGTGGTGCCGCCCGGCTTCGCCGCCGCGACCGGGTCCATCACCGTCGGCAGGGGCTCGTAATCGACCTCGATCAGCTCGGCGGCGTCCTTGGCCTGCTCGAGCGTCTCGGCCACCACCATCGCCACCGGCTCGCCGACCTGGCGCACCCGATCCGACGCCAGCAAGGTGCGGCCGGGATTGAACGGCGCGCTGCCGTCGCTGTTCTTGATCGGCGCCATGCACTTGATCACGCCGAGTTTGGCCTCGCTGATATCGGCGAAGGTGAAAACCCCGATGATTCCGGGGGCGCGCCGCGCCGCCTTGGTGTCGATTGTGCCAAGTTTGGCGTGGGCGTGAGGCGAACGGAGGAAATATGCATATGCCTCGCTATCACGATGATAATCGTCCGCATACTGCCCCTTACCTTCAAGCAGCCGAAAATCTTCCTTGCGGCGGACCGATTGTCCGATGCCAAACTGACCCACGTTTACACCTCGTCGGATTGCTGTGCGAATGCCGTGGCGAGCCAATCATGCTTTGGCGCGTTTGTCGAGCGCGCGGCGGAAACTAAGGCGCCCCACCTCCGCAGGCGGCGCCGGGCGGGCCGATATACTCGATCTGTCCCGAGGGCAAGGTCACCATCACGCACGTCCGCGGCTCATAATGGGCCAGGATAAAGGTCGCGGGGCTGGGGCCGGTCGGCGGCTGGGAAATAACCATCAGAATGCCGTTGATGAAGGTCAGCGCATAGTTCGGTGACGCCGCCAGCGTACCTTGCGTGATCGGATATGAGCCGCCGGGGCTACCCGCCATGGCCGTGGTCGCCAGCTCACCCGAGAACATATCGCCCTCAAGCAATCTCCCCGCAGTCAAGGTAACGGTCAGCGGCGGATTCGCGGCGCCAAACGGCCGAGTCTGATTGTCCGCTGCCACCGTCAGCGTCGCCGCGCTGATCGTCCCCGCCGCCGTCGCGCTCGAAATCACCGTGTAGTTCCCGGGATCGCTCAAGCTGACCCCGGTCACCGCCAGCACCGAGTGCCCTGCCACCGCCACGTCCTTCGACGCGAATTCCTGTACCGCCGTCAGCGCGTCCCCGTTCACCAGCCCCGTCACCGTCGGCGCCTTCCCCGACGCCACCGTCCCGTCATAGACCTTGCTGTCCGTCACCGCCGCCACCGTCAGCGTCGCCGGGGTCACCGTCAGCGCCGCCGTGTTCCCCGCCGCCTGCGCGAAGACATAGTTCGTCGCGCTCAGCCCGGACCCGTCGATCGCGTAGTGCCCGACATTGCTCGACGCCGTCGCCGCGCTGGT
>Ga0208357_1000719_pt1 | contig 25726 bp, 23 predicted proteins | sample NGESurdeep092012_6_FD_184487 | JGI IMG/M metagenome (GOLD analysis project Ga0208357, IMG submission 184487) | Arctic peat soil microbial communities from Barrow, Alaska - NGEE Surface sample F52-2 deep-092012 (SPAdes) | ecosystem: Environmental > Terrestrial > Soil > Wetlands > Peat ...
TAGATCGCTGAGATGGATGGCCGCCCATCCTTCCGCAAGGAAGGTGGACAGAACCCCGCTTATAGGTCGACTCATCATCCAACCACCTATTCGAAAGTCGAACCGTGTTACACCTGCCCTACCGCGAACTGCCGACCGCGGAACCCGGCACACCCGATACGCGTTCGCCGCTGCGTTATCTCATCTGGATCGCCGCGCAACAGAAGATCCTCTTAACTTTCAACGCGATCTTTGGCATCGGCTGGATGGTGAGCCAGGCCCTGATCTGGGCGGCCGTCGGCGCCGCCATCGACCACGGCGTCATCCCTAAAGACGAAGGTGAACTGTTCTTGTGGGTCGGTGTCGTGATGGCACTCGGCCTCTTCCAAGCGATCTGCGGCGCGTTGCGACACCAACTGGCGGTGACCAACTGGATGAACGCCTCGTACAAGACCGTGCAGGTCATCGGCCACCACGTCTCGAAGACGGGTACCGCCGTCACCGATGAGATCCCCTCCGGTGACGTCGTCAACACGGTGGCCTCGGACGCCATGCGCATCGGGGGCGCCTATGACGTCTTCGCGCGCTTTATGGGCGCGATCGCCGCGTGGGTCGTCGTCTCGATAATCCTCATCTCGTCATCGGTCGAGTTGGGTCTCATCGTCCTCATCGGCGTGCCGGTCCTCGCTTCGTTGACGACGCCCCTGATGAAGCCCCTGCACACGACCCAAGCCGCTCAGCGCGAAGCGGCCGGTCGTTTGGCCGCGTTGGGCTCGGACACCGTCGCGGGACTGCGCATCCTTCGCGGCGTCGGCGGCGAAGAGGTCTTCCTCAACAACTACAAACGACAGAGCAACCTCGTGCGACTCGCGGGAAATCGCATCGCCGCTCCCCAGGCCGGATTGGAGTCGGGCCAGGTGTTGTTGCCCGCGATCCTGACGGGCATCGTGACGTACCTCGGGGCTCAAGACGTGATGCACGGCACGTTGGCGCCTGGGCAACTCGTGGCGTTCTTCGGCTACGCGACGTTCCTCACGACGCCGCTTCGCACGGCGATTGAGTACGTGATCGCCACGACGCGCGCCTACGTCGGCGCGGGTCGGGTGCTTCGCATCTTGAACATCGATCCATTGGTCGCCGAGCCGGCGTCGCCCCTGGTCTGGCCGGCGCGAATCGAATCGCTCGATGACCGTGTGAGTGGCGTCTCGCTCCGGCGGGGCCAACTCGCCGCCTTCGTCACCGAAACGCCGGCCGAGGCGTCACTGCTCGCCGATCGCCTCGGACGATTCGTGGCCGACGTGGCCGGCGTGACGATCAACGGAACGCCGTTGGAGCTGTTCGCGGTGAGTGACACCCGACGCAACATCGTGGTGAGTGAGATCGAACCACGGCTCTTCTCCGGTGAACTTCGTTATGAACTCGTCCCCCACGGCGACATCTCCGACGGCAACATCATGCCCGCGCTCGAAGCCACCAGTTCACTCGACATCCTCGACGCCCTCGAAGACGGCCTCGACACGCTCGTCGAGGAACGCGGTCGAAGCTTCTCCGGTGGACAACGACAACGTCTGAGCTTGGCGCGCGCGATACTCACCAACGCTGACGTGCTGATCCTCGTCGAGCCGACGTCCGCGGTCGACACCCACACCGAAGGAAGGATCGCCTCACGGCTTCGTGAGGTGCGCGGCGCCCACACGACGCTGGTGGCGACGACCAGTCCACTGTTGCTCGAGAAGATGGACGTGATCTACGTCGTCGTGGACGGACGAGTCGTCGAACACGGCACGCACGACGAACTCATGGCCGCCTCATCGGCCTACCGCCAAATCGTGTTACGCGAGGACGCCTGATGCAATTACCCGTCGCCGATATCGCCACCGTTCGCCGCTACGCCAAGAGGCTGATCCGTCAACACCGCTCGAAGCTGGTGCGGATGCTCTCGCTCTACGCGCTCGCCGCCTTGATGGCGCTCATCCCGGCCTACATCGTCGGCGAGATCACGAACTTCGCCGCCGACCACCAACTCACGGCTCATCGCATCACACTGTACGTCGGGATCCTGTTCGTCTCGTCGATCTGCTACGCCGGGCTCTCGTTCCTCGCACGACGTCGCAGTTATCTGTTGGGTGAGACCGTCTTCGCGCAACTTCGCGAGGAGTTCTTGGAGAGCGTCCTCGCCCTGCCGCTGGTCGAGGTCGAGCGCGCCGGTACCGGTGATCTGCTCAGTCGAACCACGAACGACATCGAGGCGTTGTCACGCACCGTGCGCTTCGCCATGCCCGAATGGCTGGTCGCGATCGTGCAGGCCCTCCTGACGCTCATCGCGATGACCATCGTCAGCCCCCTCGCGACGGTCGCCAGTCTCGTGTCGCTGCCGTTCCTGTTTTTCTCGACGCGCTACTACCTCCACTACGCGACGCCCGGTTATCGACGCGAACGAATGAGTTACGCCACCATGTCGGGATCGGTCTCAGAGACCGCCGAAGGCGCGCGCACCGTCGACGCGCACCGGCTCGGGAAACGTCAGTGCCAGCGCATCGAAGGAAATATTCGCGAATCCTTCTACTCCGAGATGTACACGCTCTTGATGCGCATGGTCTGGTTCCCCACGATCGAAAGTGCCTTCGCGCTCGCCGTCGCCACGACGCTCGCCTGGAGCGGGTGGCTGGCGTTGCACCACGACATCACCATTGGCGCCGCGACGACGGTCACGCTCTACGTCGTACAGATCAACGACCCCATCGACCGCATCGTGTCGTGGCTCGACGAACTCCAAGTCGGCCAGACCTCCTTGGCGCGCCTGGTCGGCGTGTCGGTCGTGCGCGACGACCGCCCGACCGTGGGCGCCGAACCGAACAATGAGACCATCACGATGAACGACGTGCGCTACGCCTATCGACCGGGCTACGACGTACTGAACGGGCTTTCGCTGACGATCCGCCCGGGTGAACGACTGGCGATCGTCGGTCCCTCGGGCGCCGGTAAGTCCACCATCGGTCGTTTGCTGGCCGGCATCGACGCTCCGAAGAGCGGCTCGGTGATGGTGGGCGACGTGGCACTCGCGAGCATGCCGCTGCCGATGCTGCGACGACACGTCGCGCTGGTCACCCAGGAGCACCACATCTTCATCGGCACGGTGCGCGAAAACCTAGCGCTCGCCAAGCCCGAGGCCACCGACGACGAGATTATTCGAGCCCTCGACGCCGTCGACGCACTCGAATGGGTGCAAACGCTGCCCGGCGGGATCCTCACCGAACTCGGTACCACCGGCTTCCAGGTCTCGCCCGCGCAGGCCCAACAGGTGGCGCTCGCGCGTCTTGTCCTGAGCAACCCGCACACGCTCGTGCTCGATGAGGCGACCGCCATGTTGGATCCGCGAGCGGCGCGACATCTGGAGCGCTCCCTCGTAGCGGTTCTGCGTGGGCGAACGGTCGTGGCAATCGCGCATCGCCTGCACACGGCGCACGACGCCGATCGGGTCTGCGTCGTGATCGGCGGCAAGATCGCCGAGTTGGGAACGCACGACGAGCTCGTGGCACTCAACGGAGAGTACGCGTCACTTTGGAGCTCCTGGCGGAACGACAAGCCCGACCCGTCGTAGGATTTCCAGGGCATGGTGACTCCACTCCTTCGCGGCGCCGAGATTGACGTCTGCGTCCACCGCATCACGTTGGCCCGCGCCGAACCGTCTCGCGCCCACCGCACGCCGATCACGCCCGAGATCCAACGGCGGCGTGACGAAGCCGAGCGTCATCGCCGCAGCGCGTTTGAGCGTTTGGTCGCGCTCCACCCGGACGCCGTCACGGCAACGGGCCATCAGCACACCGAAGAACTCATGGAGCGCGGCGTCGAACTGATCCTCGAAGCTCGACTCGCCGACGTCGCCGCGCGCCTCACCGTCACGTCGCAGGCGTTCGTGCGCGTCGGGCGCGTCGACGACCGCTTCACCTACGCGCCGCTGGTGATCAAGAACCACGAGGTCACCGAAGCGGCCTCCACCCGGCGATTGCACGAGGGAACGCTCGACCGATTGGTCCCGTCCGACGTCGTCGTACGAGAAGGGCTGGGACTGCGCTCGACGACGACCGTTCGCCGAGACGTCTTGTTGCTCGACGGAGCGACACGTATTCTCCAAACATTCGCCGCCGCAGATCCCTCCGCCCGCGGCGCGATCATCGATCGAAACCTTCGTCTGTGGTGGCTGGACCTGGCCAGCCCGACGTATTCGCGCAGCAACCTGGGTGCGTACGACGCTTTGTATCGCGAGCGCGTCGAGGTGCTGAGTGCTCTCGACGAATGGTTCGAACTCGGCGGAGCATTCCCGACGTCGCCCTATTGGCACCGTGAATGTTTGACCTGTGAGTTCTCCGAACACTGTCAGAACGAACTCGAAGCCATCGACGACGTCTCGCTGACGCGATTCACATCGCTCGACCAGCAATTCGCGCTCAGGGATCACGGCATCCACACGCGAAACCAACTGGCTCGACTCGATCCAGCTCGCGCGACGTCCTCACGGGCCAAGCCCATGATCCCCGGCCCCCTCGTCGCCGTGGAAGTCCGACTCGCACGAAAGTTCGACCGACTCGATGAACTGATCTACCGGGCTCGGTCGCACGTGCGTGACAGTGCGCTTCGGGTCCTCGAACCGTCGCGTATGGGATGTCCCACCGCTGACGTCGAAGTCGACGTCGACATGGAGAGTTACGACGACGCGACGTATCTCTGGGGGGCGTACGTGACATTGAACGCGCCACTCGATGACGTCGTCGAGGGTTACCACACGTTCGTGGAATGGGGTGAACTCACGCGCGAGGCCGAAGCGCGCAACTTCGTCGCGTTCTGGACGTGGCTGACGAACCTTCGACACATCTGTGCGTTGCGAGGTCGAACTTTCGCGGCCTACTGTTTCTGGGCTCAGGCCGAGAATGGCGCCATGAACCGTGCCGTCGCCGCAACGCTCGACGGTGGGCCCACGACAAGGGACCTCGACGAGTTCCGCCAACTGTCACCGGCGGCGTGGATCGATCTTCACGACCTCGCCAAAGGTCAGATCCAGACCGAGGGCCCGTTGGGACTCAAACAACTCGCGGCTTCGGCCGGTTTCCAGTGGCGCGACGCGAACCCGAGCGGTGAGGCATCGATGCTCTGGTACGAAGTGGCGACGCGCGGCGACTACGCCGAGGCGGCGATATCGCGTCAACGCATCCTCGATTACAACGAAGACGACTGTCGCGCGACGAAGGCCCTTCGCGACTGGCTCAACGGCCCGGCGAAATCACTGGCTCACCGCGACGACCCGCTGTAGCCTCTCGCGGCCTCGTTAGCATTGGTCGGTGACCTCGGCGACGCCAGAATACGTTCGCGAGGTCACGTATACGTTCAGCGCCCGCTCCTTGGGCGTGGTCAACGCGGCGCTCTCGATCACGTCGTCGGTGTTCCTCGCTGTCGGACTCAGTTACTTTGTCGAGCGACGTGCGTCCTCGGGAATCTGGCTCTTGCTCGGCGTGCTCGGTATCCGGTGGCTGCTCTCTATTTCGATTACGCAGTGGGGCTCGCGCGCCGGTGCGACGTTGCGCGCGCGCTGGCGCGCCGCGCTCGTGAATCATCTGACCCGACCGCAACCAGAGCGCGCACGGGGGCGCGGCGACCTCGCGCTCGCCATCGATCAGGCGTCGGATCGACCGATGCTCGACGTGCTCGAGACGAGCGCGGTGGTCGCCCTCGCGGGCCTCGCCGTGCTGTTCTGGGCCGGTGGTTGGCTGGCGACGTTGATCACGGCGGCGTTGTTGCTCGTCGCCGTCCCGCTCTATCGACGGGCCGGCCAACGAAGTGAGGCGACCGCGCTCGACTACCAACACCGACGATCGGTTCTGGAGAGTCGCCAACTCGAGCTCTTACATCACACGACCGAACTTCGCGCCCTGGGCGCCGTTGAGTACGGCGCCAATGAGATCGCTGCGATATCGGACTCCGAACACGCCATCGCAATTCGTGCGATCCGCGTCGCTCTCGAATCGTCGCTGGTCACCGAGTTCTTGAGCGGCGTCAGCATCGGACTCGTCGCCATGGTCGTCGGTTTCGCACTTCTGGGTGGAAGGATCTCCCTCGAACACGCACTCATCGCCGTCCTGGTGACCGGCGAGATCTTCGCGCACGTTCGGCGCTACGGCATCGAGTTCCATCGTCGCGAGGACTCCGAGCGTTCGCTCGTCCTGTTGGATGCGTCCGAACACGTATCCGGCGCCGTCGCGGCGCAACTGCTGGTCGCCACCGATTTGGTGACCGAGACGAGCAACCGTCCGATCAGCCTCACCCTGGAATCGGGCGACTCACTATTGGTCACGGGTCCGTCGGGCTCGGGCAAGACCACGCTCCTTGACACGCTCATCGGATGGCGCGACGCGAAATCTGGTACGGTCGCGCGCGTTGCCGCGCGCACGGGACACGTGAGCGTAGAAAGTGCGTTGCTCTCGGGCACATTGCGCGACAACCTCACGCTCGGTCAGGCGATCCCTGACAGTGACGTGCTCGCGTGTCTCGCATCGTTGGGACTTCTCGGTCCCCGCTTCGAGAATCTCGACACTGAGTTACTCGTCGACGGCAAAGGTATCAGCACCGGCGAGAAGGTTCGCCTCGTGATGGCCCGAGCTCTGCTCGCCCAACCCGATTTGCTGGTTCTGGACGACGTGGCGGGCGTCTTGGACGAAGACAGTCGTCGACTCGTGCGCGGTGTACTCGACGCGTACCCTTCGCTCAGCGTCATCGAAGCGACCGTCGACACGCCGCTCTTCACGAGCGTGACGAATCGGATCGAGTTGACGAAGTGAACGACGACGTCCGGCGGCTGCGTCGCTGGCTCCGACGGGCTCAACCTCCTCGCGGAACTCTGCTTCGCGCCCTCGCAGCCGGCGTGGTCGCGTCATTGGTGAACTTCGCGCTCTTGGTCGGTGCGGTGGGACTGTTGGTGGAGAGTGCGACCCGCCCGGGACTGCGCACGGTTCTCGGAGCCCTGATCGTCATCGAGCTCTTCGCCTTCCTGCGCTCGCCCCTTCGATTCGTCGAACGTCTCAGCGCTCACCGTGTGGGCTTCGCCGCGGTGACGCGTTGGCGTCGATGGCTCGTGCTCACCGTAGGTGACTTCAGTTTTTCGAGGTGGCGTTCGTACGCCGCGGGCGATCTCTTGGAGCGATCGCTGCGCGACACGGACCAACTGCAGGACCTGTGGCTACGTTGCGTGATTCCTCTCGTCACTTCGGGCGCCGTGATGTTGGTGGGAGATCTCGCGATCGGTCTCATGGCGCCGCACGCGAAATGGTGGTCGTACGCCGGAGACCTCCTCGCGCTCCAACTGCTCGGAATAGCCGCACTCGTCGCCAACGTCGGGCCGTTACTGCGTCGTGATCGGGTCCTTCGACGGGCCCGCGCGCAGTTTCGCGCGCAACTCGTCGAATTGAGCGCCGCCACCCCGGAACTGGCCCTGCTCGGCGGCACCGACTTCGCGCAGAACCGTGTCGCGGCCTCCGTCGATCGGTTGGGACGAGCCGAATTGGCACTTAGGAGTCAACACGATCTCTCGAACGCCGTGGCGCCGGCCGTGACCGCCCTCGCGCTCGCCGCGTTGGTGGTGCGACCGCACAGCGCCCCGCTCTGGATCGTCGTCGCGGCGCTCCTCGCGCTCTCCACGCTCGAATCGCTCGGCGTGGTGCGCGACGCACTCGACTGCGCCGTCGCCGTGAGCGCCGCGGCCGAACGACTAGAAGAACTCGACGTGACGCGTCCGCGGGGCCATGTCCCCTGGCCCGCGGATTCGACGATTCGACTCGAACACGTGACGATCAACGAAGAGGGTGAGACGCTCGTGGCCGACTCGACGCTCGCCGTCGCACCCGGTCGAAAGGTCGCACTCGTCGGCTCTTCCGGTGTCGGAAAGTCAACCTTGTTGCGTGCCGTCGCGGGGCTCGACGACGTCGCGAGTGGCACGGTGTCCTTCGGCGACGTCGACCTCACCACGATCGATGAACCCGAACTGCGTCGACTCGTGGCCTACGTCGCGAGCGAGCCGGGACTCACGAGGGGCTACGCCATCGACGTCGTGGGCCTGGGGCGTGTGACGTCGCGCAGCGCACGCGACGACTTGGCGTCCCTGGGACTCGCCACGGATTCGACCACGCGTTGGGAAGAACTGTCGCGCGGTGAGCGCGCGCGCATTGCGATCGCGCGCGCGATGGTCACCGGTCCGCTGATCTACTTACTCGACGAGCCGACGAGCGGTCTCGGAGCCGACGAGACGCGCGCCGTGCTCACGCTCCTGGCTTCGACGGGTTCGACGGTCATCGTCGCGACGCACGACGCCCAGGTGATGGCTTGGTGCGACGAGATCATCGAACTCATCGACGGGGTGCTCGAAGTCAGGCGTTGAGGTTGCGCATACCGGCCGCGACGTAACGATCTCCGGCGACGGCGTCGCGCGGTATCGCGGCCTCCAGGGCCGCGACGTCGGCGTCACTCAGGACGATGTCGTCGGCGGCGATGTTCTCGCGCAGCCACTTGCGACGCTTCGTCCCAGGTATCGGCACGACGTCCGGCCCTCGCGAGAGGACCCACGCCAGGGCCAGTTGTGCGACGGTCGCGCCCTTGGACTCGGCAATCGCCTCGAGGTTCGCCAAGAGCGTCAGGTTCTGTTCGTACGCCTCACCGGAAAATCGCGGTTGATGCTTTCGAAAATCTCCCTCGCTCGTTCCCTCCCGATTGCTCACTTCGTTGGTCAAGAACCCTCGACCGAGCGGGCTGTAGGCGACGAAGCCAACGCCCAATCGACGACAAGTGTCGAGGATCCCGTCCTCGGGGTCGCGACTCCACAATGAGTATTCACTCTGCAGGGCGCTCACCGGATGCACCGCGTGCGCGCGCTCAATGGTCGCCGAGGAGGCTTCGGAGATACCCAGGTGACGGACCTTGCCCGCCTCGACGAGGCTCTTCATGGCGCCCCAGGTCTCTTCGATCTCGACGGTTCGATCGACGCGGTGCTGATAGTAGAGATCAATCACGTCGACACCGAGGCGCCGCAGCGAGGCGTCGCAGGCTTCGACCACGTACTGCGCCGTCCCGTTGATTCGGATGAAGGAACCGTCGGCTCCTCGTTGGTTGCCGAACTTCGTGGCGAGCACCACGTCGTCGCGTCGGCCCTTGATGGCGCGTCCCACGAGCTCTTCATTCTTGAACGGTCCGTACATGTCGGCGGTGTCGAGGAAATCGACGCCGGCGCCAAGCGCTTCGTGAATCGTGGCGATCGATTCCGTGTCGTCACCAGTTCCGTAGAACTCACTCATGCCCATGCAGCCGAGACCTTGCGCGGAAACTTCCAGACCCTGACCAAGTGTTCGGCGATTCATCGCGTCTCCTCAATGTGAAATTGCTCACAAACCTTTGTTTGCGGGCATCTCGTGACAGGGTAGCGGCTCGTTCGCGGTTATATTTTTGTGTCATTGGCTGGGGGGGCCAAACATCGAGGGCCCGCTTGTTCTGAATACGCGGAACAGGCGGGCTTCGTTGTTTGCGCACACGAATCTGACGAAAGATTCAACGCATCTAGGGTTGTGGCGTGAGTGGGCCGTCGATCTCTTCGCATACCGACGGCCCCCACCTGCGCCCGCTTCTTCGCGGTTGGCTCCACCTGATCGCCTTTTTCGTACTCTTCGCGTGCTCGCCGATTCTCTTCGCGCGCTGTCGAACCTGGTCTCAAGTGGGATGGGTCCTGTGCTTCCTCGTCGGCGTGGGCGCGATGCTGATCACGAGCGCCCTCCTCCATCGAGTCAACTGGACGCCCTCGCGGCGACAGGCGTGGCGTCGAGCCGACCATTCAACGATCTTCCTCGCGATCACGGGTACCTACTTCGCCATTGCCGGACTGACCATGCACGGCACGATTCGCCTGGTGACGTTGATCGTCATCGGCGTCTGCACCTTCATCGGCATCGTCATTCGCCAACTCTCGATGAACGCTCCGAAGTGGGCCAACACGATCCCGTTCCTGGTCATAAGCTGGTTCGCCGCCTTGGTGATGCCCCAGATCTACCGCGGCGGCGGACCGCTCTGTTTCGCTCTCATCGTGGGCGGCGGTGTGGCCTATTCGGTCGGCGCCGTCTTTTACGGCACGAAGCGACCCAAACTTTCACCCAGGGTCTTTGGCTATCACGAACTTTTCCACGCCTTCACGCTGATCGGCGCCGGCCTCCACTTCGCCGCGATCAGCGTCGCACTGCACTGATTACTCCAGCGGCGGTACGACGTTGTAATTGAGCAGCGACGGCGTCCACATCCGTGAGCCAATCGTCGTCATCGATCCATTACTCAAGTTCATCCGCCAGGCGACCGAACCCGAGACCCCGAGCGCCCACGTCATGGCCGATTTGATCGGCGACATGTGACTGACGATCGCCAGGTGGGCGCTCGCGTTGTGCATCAAGCTCATCTGGTCGTTCATCAGGACGTCCAGTTCAACATGAACACGTTGATCGACTGACGCGAGTGATTCACCGTCGCCGAAGGCCGTGTCGTGATCGTGTTCGAAGGCCCGCCACTGCTCTTCGCTGACACGGTTCAGCGGCTGACCGTCGAGCGAGCCGTAGTCGACCTCGATGAACGAGTCCTTCACGTTCGCGGGCAGGTCCGGCAGGGCCAGAGCCGCGGTCGCGCGAGCGCGCTGGAGTGGCGACGTCCACACCTCCCGCACGTTGCGCAAGTACGGGCGCAACGCGCGCGCCTGGCGCTCGCCCAGTTCGGTCAGCGCCGGGTCGCTCTGGCCGACCAGGAGCCGCGCGGCGTTCGACGTGGTCTGTCCGTGACGAATGAGGATGATCACGGCAGCAGCAGACGCCCGCATTCGGGACACGCCATGAAGGAACCTTCCGCCTGAGCCTTCCAGCGATCGAGGTCGAGCGGCGAAAGTGCGATGCGACAGCCGTCGCAGCGGCCCGAGACGATTTGGGACGCGCCGGAGGTGCCCGCGCGCGCGAGGGCCGCCTCGTAGCGCGCCAGCAGTTCGGGAGCGACGGCCGATGCCGTCTCGACGCGTGCGGCGCGCAGGGCGATCATTTCGTCATCGAGGCCGGCCCGGAGTTCGCCGATTGCGGCCTGGAGTTCGCTGCGTCGCGCGACCGCGGGCTGGGCCGCGGCCCTGATCGCACTCACGGCCTCGTCCAACGGTTCGACGGCGATGAGGTACTCGAGTTCGAGGTCGTCGCTTCGCTCGAGCAGTTCTCGCACGTGTTGGAGTTCGGTCTGCAACGCCGCCAACTCTCGGGCGTTGGCGGTCGAGTGACCCAAGGTGGTGTCGAGGTTCTCGGCCCGTGCTCGAAGGCGGTCGCCCTCTCGTCGGCTCTCTTCGTACGCGGTGCGCACCGGTTTCAACGTGGCCTGGGCGTCATTGAGCGCCTTCAATTGCGCGCGAAGTTCGAGTTCGAGTGCGGCCAACTCGGCGATCTCGGGCAGGTGTGTCTTTTGGGCGTTGACGCGGTCAATCCAGCGATCGGCCTCCATGAGTGCGCGAAGGTCGTCGGTCTCACTCACGAATTCAGTCTCGCACGTCGCGCGCTCGGTACCACTCGGCGAGCTTGGCGATCGCGGGCGCGAGCGCCGGCTCGCAACGAACCTGGGCCGTGACGAAGTCGAACCATTCGACGTCGGGACTCTCACCCGCGGGCGGTGACGGATCGAGCGGTGACGCGAACACGGCGTAGCGCAGGTCGTAGTGCAAGTGGTCTGACGGTCCGCGATGGCCCTTGGGACCGGGGTGCACGTCCACGTGGAAGAGCTCGACCGGATCGAAGTGACGCGCGACGAGACCGGTCTCTTCGAAGGTTTCGCGTAACGCCGCGGCCTCAGGACTTTCTCTGGCGTCGACGTGACCGCCCGGCTGAATCCAGATGCCGAGGATCAGGTGACGGTGCAGTAGTACCCCTCGTGACGACAGCACGAACGCCGACGCCGTGAGGTGATGATTCGCCATTCTGGAGAAATGGTCGCCCGGCCCCTCCACTAGTTCGAGCGTCGCGGCAATCGAATCAGACTCGCGTTGATTGACCGGATCGATCCGCTCGATCTGGGCGCGCAGCTCGGTCAGTACATTCACTGAGAGTCCAAGAGCCGCTCCACCGACGCCGGCACCGAGATGGTGCCACGGGCCATTGCGCCGTTGGTGTCGGGAATCGGCGTGCCGAACACGATCTTGGCGGGCACCGTGCCCGACCACACGGGTAGATCGAGGTCCTCGTCGGGATCGTCGGTCGGACCAGAGGACAGTTTGGCGGACGCTTCGTCGATGCTGACCGCCACGACCATGGTGAGTCGTCGTTCGGCGTCGTTCATCGCACGCACCTCGTTCGCGCGACCGGGCAGCACCGCGTCCACGAACATGTCGAGGACGCGGGCTTTCTCGCCGTCGTCGCTCACGAGCGACGCGGCGCCAAAGAGCACGACCGAGCGGTAGGCGATCGATGACTCGAAGCCGCTGCGCGCCAGGCGCAACCCGTCGTAGATCGTGATCGAGACGCACGCCTCGCCACTCGCGACGAGCGCTTTCATCACGACATTCGACGGACTGCCGTGCAAGTAGAGGGTGTCACCCTCGCGCGCGTGCAAGGTCGGAATGACCCGCGCACCTCCGTTGACAATCGCCGCGACGTGGCACAGCGGCGCCTCGTCTACGATGGCGTAGATCACGTCGCGTTCGTAGTTGGCCTTGGCCGGCAGTCGACGAACCCTTGACTTCGGGCCCGGCCCGAGTACGTCACTCATGCGCGAAGGTCCCCACCGAAGAAGGTCCTGGCCATCCCGGCGACTTCGACGTTCTCCTCGAACAGTCGCGCGAACATCACGCCGCCGCGAGCTGACGCCTGATGGACCGCCACCGTCGGGGCGCCCACGTGGTGCATCCACCACGGCGCGACCGCACACATGGCGCTCCCGGTCACGCTGTCCTCGGCCAGACCCAGACGCGGCGCGAAGACGCGAATGGACACGTCAACGTTTGGACCACCAAGGCAGGCGGCGATGACCATCGAACTCGGCACCAGAAAGAGGTTCATCGAGTCAACGGCCAGACCGCACAAGGTGTCGAAGTCATCGACGACGGCGAGCACGCCCTGGTTTCCGGCTCGATAGACCTCGCGCACCGGACCGAGGGTGTCATTGAGCATCGACGGGTCGACCGCTTCGAGGGTCCATCGAGGGAGATCGATGCCGAGCAGGCCGTCACTCATTCGCCGTCCCGGTAGGACACCGGCGCGCGTCTGGAAGTAGATCTCGCCCCCGGGCACGCCTAACTCGTTCAACAACACGTGCAGGCTGGCGAGCGTGGCGTGTCCGCAGAGGTCGACCTCGACGGTGGGCGTGAACCAGCGAAGGGTCCACTGGTCACCGGCCCGGCGTACGAAGGCCGTTTCTGAGACGCCCAGTTCGAAGGCGATCTGTTGGAGTTCGTCGTCGGGCATCGATCGCTCGAGTAACACGACGACCGCGGGGTTCCCTCGCTCGGCCTCGCCCGTGAAGGCGTCCACCCACCAGAGTCGGTGACCGAAGGCCACGTTGACGGATTCCACCTGTAGAGCCTGCCACAACGACGGCTCGGACCACCTAGGGTTTTGACGTGCGTGTCGCGACGTTTAACCTTCACGCCGGCGTCGACGGATGGGGTCGACCGACGAAGGTTCTCGATCACGTCGTGGGTTTGAATGCCGACGTCCTCATACTTCCCGAACTGTGGCGCGCCGAGTCGGGCGTCGACTTCGTCGCGGAGCTCAAGTCGCGATTGGGCATGGAGGGTCTCTTCGTGCCCCTGGCTTCGGGCCAGCGCGTCACCTCGGGATCGGGCGGACGAACGTGGCAGCCACTCTTCGCCCACCTGAGTGGCGAACGCGGCCTCTTCTTCGACGAACACCGGACGCTGAGCAAGGTCCAGCGAGTCCGTCGCGCCACGGCCGACGGCGTCGAGGATGGCGAATGGGGACTCGGGCTCTTGACGCGACTCCCCATTCGCGAGATTCACGCCGAGTCACTCGGCCGATTGCCAAGGGAGAAGGTGCAACGAACGCTGATCGTCTCGACGCTCGAGGACGACGGCCGCGCCTTCTACGTCCTGGCGGTGCACGGCGCGCATTTGAGTCACGGATCCTACCGCCAGTACCGACGGGTCGGCGAAATCGTGGACCGGCTCGATCCCGCCCTGCCAATCCTCCTCGGCGGCGACTTCAACTCGTGGCGACCACTCCTTCGCGTGTTACTGCCCGGCTGGCGATCGCTCGTCAACGCACGCACGTGGCCCGCGCGCACGCCACACTCGCAGATCGATCACCTGTTGGTGCGCGGACCGTGGGAGAGCCTTGGAGGATTCGCGAGCGACGGAGGGAGCGACCACCGAGCCCTCGTCGCGGACGTGCGACTTCTCTGAGTCCATCCGCGCACCACCCCGGCGTCAGTCCAATTGGACGCTCTCATCGACCACCACGAGTGTCTTGCCATGATTGCCTCCGGTGAACAAGAGGTTCAATGCGTCAGGGGCGTTCTCGAGGCCGGGCACTAAGTGTTCTTGGTGCACGATTCGACCATCGAGGGCCATGGCGGCCAATTCAATGTGGGCCTCGGCGTAGCGCGGGGCGAAGTCGAACACGATGAAGCCCTTCATCTGGCCCCGGCGCATGATCAACATCGAGGTGTTAGCCACGCCATCGCGATCGGTGGCGTTGTACTGAGAGATCGCGCCGCACATCACGATGCGCGCGTGCATCGCGATGTTGGCCAGAGCCGCGTCGAGAACGGCACCGCCGACATTGTCGAAGTAGAGGTCGATACCCTTCGGGCAGGCCCCGTTAAGACGCCGCGAGAGCCCCGGTTCGCGGTAGTCGAGACACTCGTCAAACCCGTAGTGCTCGACGACCTCAGAACACTTCTCCGGTCCGCCGGCAATACCGACGACCTTTGCGGCCCCTCGGGACTTGGCGATCTGGCCAACGACCGAACCGGTCGCGCCCGCCGCGCCGGAGACCACGACCACGTCGCCCTCTTTGAACGCACCGACGTCCAACAGTCCGAAGTAGGCGGTGAGTCCCGTGGCGCCAAGTACGTTCATCACTGCGGCGAGGTCGAGTCCGAGACCCTTGGGCAAAACGGCGAACCGATTGGTGTCACCCGCTATCGCCCACTCCTGCCATCCCGTCATTCCACTGACGACGTCACCGACTCGGTAGTGCTCAGAAAGTGACTCCACCACGACACCGCTGCCACCGGAGCGGATGACGTCGCCAATGCCAATCGGCGGGAGGTACCCGGGAGCGTCGTTCATCCAGGTTCTGATCGTGGGGTCGATGGAGAGGAGTCCGACTTTGATGAGCGCTTCTCCCGGACCGCAACGCGGCACCGGCGACTCGACCAGCGACGTCGTCGATTCATCGACCATTCCAATCGGTCGACGCGCCAGCGTTATTTTCCGGTTTCCCATGTGGACTCCTTCGTTCACACTCACGTTATGTCACGACGCGCTCAGCACTCCGTGCGCTCGCCGCTCGACATCACGGTGCTCATCAGGAAAGACAACGTTTTTATTGCCAATACATGACTAAATAGATAAGGTTTGTCATGATTGAGGCGAAAGTGAGGCGCGGGCGCGGTGAGCACCGAGACTAAACAGGAAACTGCGGTCGAGGACCTCAAGAGAACCAGCAACTACTTGCGCGGTGAAATCGGCCGTGAACTCGACAACGACGTCGCCAGTGTGTCCAACGAATCCGAGCAAATACTCAAGTTCCACGGCGTCTACGCCCAGGACAATCGCGACGTGCGCCGTGAACGCGCGCAAAGAAAAGAAGAGCTCGACTACATCTTCATGATTCGCGTTGGCGTGCCCGGCGGACGAATGAGCACCGACCAGTGGCTGGCGCTCGACGGGGCGGCGAGCGACGTGGCCGACGGCACGATCCGCCTGACCACCCGTCAAGCGGTTCAGTTCCACGGCGTGCTGAAGAACGGACTGCGACCACTCGCGCGCGCGGTCGACGCCCAGCTCATGACCTCATTTGGCGCCTGTGGGGATGTCGTACGAAACGTCGTGAGTTGTCCCGATTTACAGGGCGACGACGCCGACGCTCGCCTGCGCGAGATCTCGACACATCTGACGCAATGCTTTCGGGCCACGACCGGCGCCCATTGGGAGATCTTCGTGAACGGCGACAAGGCCGCGTCACGCGAAGACGTCGCGGAGCGTCCGTTCTATGGCGAGACGTACCTGCCGCGCAAATTCAAGATCGCCGTCGCCCACCCGGACGAGAACTGCGTCGACGTCTTCGCCCAGGACGTCGGACTCATACCCGGCGAACACCCCGTCGTCGGTGCCGGCTTCAACCTCTTGGTTGGCGGCGGCCTCGGTCGGGCCTACGCCAACCCCGACACGTTCGCGCGCCTCGCTGATCCGATGACGTTCGTCACCTACGACGAAATCGAAGAGGTTATCGCGACGGTGCTCGTGACCTACCGCGAACTCGGTGACCGCACGGACCGCAAGCGCGCTCGCATGAAATACGTCGTGGCCGACATGGGTTTGGAGCAGTTCCGCAAGGAGATCGAAGTGCGCCTCGCGCGAGAACTACGCGAGCCGCTGACGTTACCGACCAAATTCGGAGCCGATGATCATCTGGGCTGGAGGACGCGCGAGGACGGCACGCATCAAGTCGGAGTGCGCGTCTCGGCCGGTCGAGTTCGCGACGACGAAGGCGGGACGCAACTGCGCTCGGCGCTGCGGCTCATCGCCCAACGTCACCCCGTGGCGTTCTTCCTCACTCCCCAGCAGGACATCGTCATCAGCGCGATTCGCGACGATGCACGAGGTGACGTCGAAGAGATTCTGCGACGTCATGCCGTACGACTCGACGGCGAACTCGGCAACGTCGAGCGCACCGCGCTCGCCTGCCCCGCCCTGCCCACGTGCGGACAGGCACTCACGGAAGCCGAGCGACGCCTTCCCGAACTCGTCGACAACATTGAGGGCGCCCTGGCCAGTCGCCAGCTCGGTCGCCGAGCGCTGCAACTTCGCATGACGGGATGTCCGAACGGCTGTGCGCGTCCGGCGGTTGCCGAGGTCGGCGTCGTCGGACGAACGAAATCGACGTACGACGTCTACGTGGGCGGCGGACCGCGCGGTGATCGATTGGCCACGCTCTATCGCGAGAAGGTCACCTTCGATGAGATCTCCGTCGTCCTCGGGCCTCTCTTCGACCGTTGGGAGGCCGAAGGCGACAACGACGAATCCTTCGGGGACTTCATGACTCGAGTGGGCGTCCAATGACCGTGTACCTCGTCGGCGCGGGGCCGGGTGACGCCGATCTCATGACCGTGCGCGGTGCGCGACTGCTCGCCGCGGCCGACGTCATCGTGCACGACCGCTTGGTGGAGCGTTCGGTGCTCGATCTGGTTCGACGTGACGCCGAATTGATCGACGTCGGCAAAGTACCGGGTCGCTTCACGTCCCAGTCAATGATCAACGACCTACTGGTGTCGCTCGGTCGCAGCTACGACGTCGTCGTTCGCCTCAAGGGCGGAGACCCGTTCATCTTTGGTCGAGGTGGCGAAGAGATGATCGCCCTGCGCGACGCCGGGGTCGCGTGCGACGTGGTGCCGGGCGTGACGTCGGCGTTCGCCGGACCACTGGCAGCCGGAATCCCCGTGACGCACAGGGGTCTCTCGCGTGGCGTCACCGTCGTCACCGGTCACGTTGAAAGTCACGACAACGGCTATTTCCGACGCCTCGCCAACCCGGAACTCTCACTCGTGGTCTTGATGGGCGTCGCCGCTCGGTCGTCGATCGCCCGCCAACTCATCGAAGGCGGGCTCTCCGGCGAGACGTCCGTGGCCGTCATCGAGAGCGCGTGGACGACCCGCGAGTCGGTCACGCGCTGCGTCCTTCGAGCACTCGGTGCCCTCAATGTCGCCTCCCCCGCCATCATCGTCATCGGCCCGTGCGCCGCGCTCTCCGTGCGTGAACTGTTGGCCGAGACTTGCGCACCGGTCTGAGCGTGCTCCCTCTCGCGATGCAACTCACCGACAAGGACGTGCTCGTCATCGGCGCCGGTCGTATCGGTGCCGGCAAGGCCGGTCTGCTCGTCGAGGCCGGTGCCCGCGTCACGATGATCGCGCGTGAGGTTCTGGCGGAGCTTCCGCGGGGATTGACGGCGTTCGAACTGCGCGATTATCTCGACGGTGACCTTCGGGACTTCGCGCTGGTCATCTCGGCGACGGGTGACGCAACGGTGAATGACCGCGTCGTCGAAGAGGCGCGACGCGAAGGAATATGGCTGAACGTCGTTGACGATCCTCAGCGCTCCGACTTCTACTTCACCGCCGTGCACCGCGCTGGTGACGTCACCGTCTCGGTGTCGACCGACGGGGCGTCGCCGACGCTCGCCCAGGAACTTCGTTCGATGATCGCGCAACGACTGCCCGACAATCTCGGCGACGTCGCGCAACAGCTCCGTCGGGAGCGAGCGGACTTTCACGCCCGGGGTGCCAGCACCGAAGGCGTCGACTGGCGACCTCGAATTCGAGAGCTCCTCGGCGGCGACGAGCTGTCACTGGAGCCACCTCGCTAGTGTCCGTGGTGGAACGCACGTAGTTCCACCTTGGAGGTCGCATGACAGATCGAGTGCTAGTGACCGGCGCGACTGGTTTCATCGCACAGCACTGCATGTTGCAACTCCTGGAAGCGGGTTACGAGGTCCGAGGCACCGCCCGCTCGGCGAATCGCACGTCCGAAGTGGTAGCACTCCTGTCCCCTCATCTCAGTGTCGACGCGCGAGGACGACTGGGCGCGCTCGACGTCGTCGCCGCCGATCTCACCAGCGACACCGGTTGGACGAGGGCCGTCGAGGGGTGTCGCTTCGTGATGCACGTAGCCAGCCCGTTGCCGAGAGGCGTGGTGAAGGACGAGAACGAATTGATCGTGCCCGCGCGCGACGGGGCGTTGCGCGTACTTGGGGCCGCGCACGACGCTGGTGTCGAGCGCGTGGTCCTCACCTCATCGCTCAGCGCCATCGTCTACGGCAACGACCGTTCACAAGTATTCACCGAGGCCGACTGGTCGAACCTGGAGGGCGAGCGGATCGGCGCCTACGACAAGTCCAAGACGATTGCCGAACGTGCGGCCTGGGACTACATGGGGACCATCAAGGATACGTCTCCGTTGGAATTGACGGTCATCAATCCCGGACTGGTCCTGGGTCCCTTGCTGTCGAGCGATTGGGGAACGTCCGGTGAGATGGTCAAGAGGATTCTGGACCACAAGGTGCCGGCAATTCCCAACATCAACTTCTCGACGGTCGACGTGCGCGACGTCGCGAGCGCGCACGTCACGGCGATGGTGACGCCGAAGGCCGCCGGCCAACGATTCATCTGCGCCGAGGCGAATCATTCGATGATGGAGATCGCCCATATTCTCAAAGCCAAATACGGGCCTCGAGGATTCAACGTTCCGACCGGTCGGCTGCCTTCAATCGCCATCAAGACCATGGCGATCTTCGATAAGACCGTCCGATTGGCGCTGAATGATCTCGACACCACTCAGCACGTCGACAACACGAAGATCCGAACGGTCTTGCATTGGGAGCCCCGGGATTTGGCCGAGATGACGACCTCGATGGCTGATTCAATGATCGAATACGGCGTGGTTCGACCCAAGAAATGACTTTCCACTCCCCAGAAGGGTGCTGTTAAATCGCAACCTCTCGTGCTCGAATCCACGATGTGAAGGCATCGCAATATTGCGGTCGTGAAGACCTCGCCGTTGCGCAAAGCCTGTAACTTTGACGACTATGACGTCGGGCCCCGAGACACCTCTGCTCGAGCTCGAACACGTTTTCGTCCACTTTGAAGGACTTCGCGCGTTGGACGACGTCTCCTTCGACGTCTCACTCGGCGAAATCGTCGGATTGATCGGTCCCAATGGCGCGGGCAAGACCACCGCCTTCAACGTCGCGTGTGGTTTTGTGAAGCCGTCACAAGGTCACGTGCACTACCCCAGTGCCGGCAAGTCCAATCTGCATCCCAATCAACTCGTCGGCGCCGGCGTGGCGCGAACCCTCCAGGGCGTCGGGCTCTTCCCCCACTGCAGCGTGCTCGAGAACGTGATGGCCGGTGGACATTTGCGGCCCAACGGCGGCTTCATCGCGAGCTTCCTCTCGCTGCCCAACGAAGTGCGCTCCGAGCGCGCCTTGCGTCACGACGCGCTCGCGATGCTGGAGCGACTCGGAATCGCCGACATGGCCGCGCGACTGCCGTCAGCGATTCCCTACGGCATTGCGAAGAAGGTCTCGGTGGCCAGGGCGCTGATGAGCGCACCGAACCTGCTGCTCTTGGACGAACCGGCCTCCGGCCTCGACGAAGCCGAACTCGAGGACTTCGCACACCTCATCGTGGAGCTTCGTTCCACCATGGGCGTGCTGCTCGTCGAGCACGACATGGAATTCGTCATGCCGCTGGTCGATCGCCTCGTCGTCTTGAACTTTGGTCAGGTCATCGCCCAGGGCACGCCGGCCGACGTCCGAAAGGACGACGCGGTGATCGCCGCCTATCTCGGTGTCGACGAATGATCACCATTGAAGACCTCACCGTCACATTCGGAGCGGTGCAGGCGCTGCGCGGCGTCGCCTTCGTCGCCGAGACCGGCAAAATCACGGCCGTGCTCGGCGCCAACGGCGCGGGCAAGACGACGCTGTTGCGAACGATCAGTGGTTTGAAGGAGCCCAAGTTCGGGACGATCCGGATGGGTGAACGGAATCTGGTCCGCATGAGGACCGAGGACATCGCGCGACTCGGAATCGGCCACGTCCCCGAGGGTCGCGGCGTGATCGGCGAGTTCACCGTCGAGGAAAACCTGCGACTCGGCGCGATGATGGCCAGGGTCAACTTGCAACAGGGTCTCGATGAGCAGTACGAGCAGTTTCCGGTGCTGGGCGAGCGACGAAAGCAGCACGCCGCCAAACTCTCTGGAGGCGAACGCCAGATGCTGGCCATGGCTCGAGCGCTCATCGCCAAACCGTCAGTGCTCCTGTTGGATGAACCCTCGCTCGGTCTCGCTCCACTGGTGACCGCTCAATTGATGCACACGATCCAATCGCTCTGCGAGACGAGCGATCTCACGGTGATACTCGTCGAACAGAACGCCTCGTCGGCGCTTCGAATCGCGCACCACGCAGTCGTCTTGCACGTCGGCAAGGTCGTGGCGAACGACACCGCGTCGGCCGTCGCGGCCGATGAGAACCTGCGCCAGTACTACCTCGGATTGGTTGAGTGATGGATCCGTTCCTCACCTCGCGCATTGTGACCGACATCCTCGGCGGACTGACCAACGGCGTCATCTACGGAATGGTGGCGTTGAGTCTCGTGCTCGTCTGGCGCTCCACTGGCATCCTCAACTTCGCCCAGGGAGCGATGCCGATGTTGGCCACCTATGTCGGCTTCGCGTTGTTGTCGTATCACTTCAGCTACTGGTGGTGCGTCATCGCGTGCGTCATCGCTGGAGTGTTGATCGGCGGACTGACCGAACGACTCCTCGTGCGTCCGCTCTACGGCAAACCGGAGATCAATCCGATAGTGGTGATGGTCGGTTATCTCATCGTGCTCGAAGCGGTGGCGGCCGCCATCTGGTCGTCGTTCCCGCGGAGCTTGCCCAGTCCCTTCTCCTCGATCCATTGGCAACTCGCCGGGAAGCCATTCGCGCTGTCGCCCTTCATCGTGTACGAGATCGCCACGGGACTTCTCGTCATGATCGGCGTCGCCGTGTTGTTTCGATTCACGAAGTTGGGACTGCAGTTGCGTGCTTCGGCGGTGGCACCCGAGGTATCGCGACTCTTGGGCGTTCGCGTCGGTCGACTGCTGACGCTGGGCTGGATGCTCTCGACCGTCGTCGGCGTCATCACCACGATTCTCGTTTCGTCGAACTTCTTCTCCGGCCTCACGCCCCAGATAAACGACGGCATCTTCGCCTTCGGATTCATCGCGGCCGCGATCGGCGGACTCGAAAGTCCCGTCGGCGCGATCGTGGCGGGCATCTTGCTCGGCATCGTCAATCAATTCGTCACTGACTACGTCAACCAGAACGCCGTCATCATCATCGCCCTCGCGTTGCTCGTCGTCTCACTCATGATTCGCCCGAGCGGCGTCTTCACGAAGCCGTCCGAGAGGCGTGTCTGATGGAGCGCAACGGGTCCGGCCTTCGAGTACCGATCGCGATCGTGGTGGCGATCGTGGTGACGGTCATCTCTCTCGTGAGTGCCGCGTCGACCCGCGAAGGCGTCGCGCTCAGCCTCGCGTTCGACCTCGCGATCGCGTGCGCCACGGTGATGAGCCTTCCGGAGCTGAAGTCAAGCCATCCCGTCGTGTCACGCGCGGCGCTGACCCTGCTCGGACTCGACGTGGCCATCTTCATCACGTTCTTCTTGAACTCGAGCACGAACTTCAACTTGGCGACGGGCGCGGCGATGTCGATCGTGTTGCTCGGGTTGTCCTTCTTGACGGGGGCGTCGGGACAGATTTCGATCGGTAACGGTGCCTTCATGGGCGTCGGAGCCTTCGCCATGGCGATCTGGGCGAATCACCACGCGACGACACCCATCGTTCTCACACTCTTGATCGCGGTGGCGTGCGGCGCCCTGGTCGGCCTTCTGCTCGGACTCCCGGCGACGCGACTTCGCGGTCCGTACCTCGCGGGAATGACCTTGGCCTTCGCCGTCGCCTTCACGTTCATCCTCAGTTCGTTCAGCTCCTGGACCGGTGGAGACTCCGGCCTGCAACTGCCGACTGAAGCGGTCGCTCCGCGATGGCTCGACGGCTTCTTTCACGCCGGCACGTCGCCGCTCACGACCACCACGCTCTATATCACCGACGTCGCCATCGTCGTGGCCGGCGTCGCCTTCTTCTTCATGGCCAATCTCTTCGCGAGTCGCACCGGTCGAGCGATGCGACTTATCCGCGACAATGACGTCGCCGCGGAACTGGTGGGCATCGCTCTTCCGCGCACGCGCGTGGTCGCCTTTATCGTGTCCTCGGCCTACGCCGCCCTCGGCGGCGCTCTGTTGACGCTGATCGACAATTCGGTATCGCCGCCGACGTACTCGTTCGCGCTCTCGGTCACGATTCTGTCCTTGATCGTCATCGGCGGGATCGGCACGATATCCGGCGCCCTGATCGGCGGCATCATCTACGCCTTCTCGACGAACGTCATCTCGTGGATCACGAATCAGACCGGTCTCAACCCTCAAGGTAGCTTCGCGAGCCAGCTCAACGGCATCATATTCGGCGGACTCTTGATGCTGACGATGCTCTTCGCGCCATTGGGCATCGCCGGTGCGGCGCGCCACTTCTGGCACCGAATGCGTTCACGAACGCAGGGGTGACTTGAAACCTTCGTTCGTGACGCCTACGCTCACGCATCAAGAGTTCTAATTCAAGGGAGATATACGAGATGCTTAAGACCAAGTCACGTCGCGTGACGATTACCGGGACGGCGCTGTTGCTGTGCCTCGGTCTCGTCACCGCCGGCACATCAATCGTTGGCGCGGGAGCGGCGACCAAGAAGGTACCCGGCGTCACGGCTCACCAGATCACGATCGGCGCGACCGAGCCCGTGACGGGTATCGCCGCCGCCGGCTACAACCAGGTGGCCAAGGCCGCTAACGCGGTCTTTAAGTACGTGAACAAGCACGGCGGCGTCGACGGACGCAAGATCAAGTACGTCATCAAGGACGACTGCTACGGCACGCCGGGTTTCGGCTGCACTGGCGTCCCGAATACGTCCACCCAGACCCACGCGCTGCTCGGCGTTCCGGTCTTCGCAACGGTCGGCTCGCTCGGTACCCCCACGCAAGACTCCGTGCGTGCGCTGTTGAAGGGCGACGGCGTACCCCAACTGTTCGTGGCCTCGGGTTCACAGGACTGGAACAACCCGCACCAGTACCCCGGTCTGTTCGGTTGGCAGCCCAGTTACAACGAGGAGAGCAAGATCTTCGCCAAGTACATCAATGCCACGTTTCCGAACGCCAGCGTGTGCTTCTTGGGTCAGGGCGACGACTTCGGCACCAACGGATTGGCCGGCTTGATCGCCGGCGGCGTCACACCGACCGCTGAGTCGCTGTACTCGGTGGGCGCGTTGGTGACCACGAACGGTGCCTCGATCGCGCCGTACATCCAGCAGTTCCAGAGTGACAAGTGCACGATCGTGGTGCTCGACACCATCCCCGGCGCCACTGACGCCGCCCTGGGTGCCGCGTTGCAGTTGAGCTACTCGCCGCAGTGGGTCATCTCGAGCGTCGGCTCGGACCCTCAAACGGTCGAAGCGCCTTTCGTGGGCAAGGTTCCAACTGACCCCGAGATCGGCGCGATCTCCTTCAGTTACCTGCCGACCACGACGACCACCAGCCCGTGGATCGCGTGGATTACCAAGGTCATCGAAGCGGACCCGGCCGACTTCCCCGGCTTCAGCTCGACCAGCGTGCTGAACGGCAACATCGCCTACGGAGCGGCCTACGGCGTCGCCTTCGTGGAAGCCCTCAAGGCCACCGGCAAGAACCTCACCCGGGCGAGCTTCTTGAAGACGCTCCAGAAAGTCACGTTCTCCCAGACGCCCTCACTGGTGCCATTGCGCTACACGACCACCAATCACCAGGGACTCACCGGCGGCTACATCACGACGGTCACCAGTGACGCGGCCATGAAGCCGTTGACGGGAACGGTCTACACGACCGACAGCTCCACCACGGGTCCCGTCATCGTGGCGAAGTCCAAGAGTGCGGGCATTCCGGCCTGGCTGAAGTAACGAACGACGTCTCAGCACGATGCCCCGGTGCGTTGCACCGGGGCATCGTGCTGTCCAAGTGATTCTCGATGAGCACCTCGCTCGACTTAGTCCTTGGTGATCTCGAAGGCCCGCAGTCCGCGGATCCGTTCCTGGCGGCGGGTGCGCAACTTGCGCTCCGAGAGTTGGGCCAATTCGATGTAGGAACTCATGATTGACGCGTTGAGTCGCTCGACCGTCACGAAAGGATTCGGGTCTTCGGGAATCACTTCGTCGATGAGACCGAGGTCCAACTGATCCTTGGCGGTCGAGCGCATCGTGGCGAGCGTGATCCGCACCTCGTCGTGGGTCGGAGTCGCAGTCTTGTAGAGAATCGACGCGGCCGAGCGCGGCTCCGCGACGTAGGCCATCGCCTTTTCCAGCATCATCACGTGGTCGGCCATCGGCGTCGTCGCGAGTCCCCCGCCACTGCCGAGTGCGCCGGCGACCAGTGAGATCACGGGCTCGGGGTAGTCGATGCCCTTGAGGATCGAGCGAGCGATCGCGCGTGAGAGCCCCCGTCGCTCGCTCTCCAACGTCGGCTTGGCGCCGAGCGTGTCGGTGATGAACAGGGCCGGTAAATGCAGGCGCTCACCCATCTCGAGCATGCGTTCCATGAAGGCGAAGTCCTCCGGCGCCGGGTTCGACGGCCGCTTGATCACCGTGTCGCCGAATCGCTGGTACGACGGCTGCGTGCCGATGATCACAAACGGCTGTGCACCGATCTTCGCGAAGGCGCCCACGATGGCGGGGTACCGCTTGTACTCACTCTCCTGGACGAAGTTGTAGACGGCGGTCGCCTCGGTGAAGCAGTAGCGCACGATGAATTCGAGGTCGACGCGGTTCGCGTCGGTCATCAAATCCTGGTACTGCTCG
>Ga0208357_1000721_pt1 | contig 25691 bp, 19 predicted proteins | sample NGESurdeep092012_6_FD_184487 | JGI IMG/M metagenome (GOLD analysis project Ga0208357, IMG submission 184487) | Arctic peat soil microbial communities from Barrow, Alaska - NGEE Surface sample F52-2 deep-092012 (SPAdes) | ecosystem: Environmental > Terrestrial > Soil > Wetlands > Peat ...
CTACAAGAAGGACGGCAAGTACATCGAGCACACCGAATGGCACCGTTGCGTCGTCTTCGGCAAGCTCGGAGAGTTCGCCGGCACGCTCAAGAAGGGCGCGCATGTCCAGATCGCGGGCGAGCTGCGCAGCCGCAAGTACCAGCCCGCCAAGGTCGGCAAGAAGCAGCCCGAAGAGAAGACCCTCTGGGAGATCCGGGTGAACTCGATTCTCAAGCTGGATCGGGCCGCCAAGGCCAGCAGGGAAGAGCAGGAGCAGGAGGACGCCCCGCTGGAGCAAGCGGCCGCATAGGCCGTTTCCTTATCCCTTCACCGGAAGCTCGGCTCACGCCGGGCTTCCATACTGTCGAGGTTTCGCAATGAACACCCAAGTCGCCCATGAGTTCCTAACCCGTTGCTTCGCTCCGGGGGAGACGATCGCTCTGCTGTTGCGATCGGACTCTCTTGCCAAGGTCACCCAGAGAATCGTGACCCTGGAAGCTGCGCTTGCGCCTCGCTACCTCGCTTGGCTCGCTTACGAGAATGCACACGGCATGAATATCTATGTGGCTGCCAATCCACTCCGCTCTGGCAGCCGCAAACGCACCAAGGAAAGCATCGCTTCGGTGCGCCATCTCTATCTCGATATCGACACGGACGGGGATGCCAAACTTGCTTCCTTGCGGGCTTCGGATGCGCTACCTGAGCCCAGCGCTATTCTGGCAACTTCGCCCGGCAAGTATCAGGTCCTCTGGCAGGTCGAAGGGTTTGATTTCGTGTTGCAGGAGGCCATGCTGAAGCAGCTTGCCATTGCCTACGGTGGTGATCCTGCGTGTACTGACCGGAATCGCGTCCTCCGTGTTCCGGGCTTCGGCAACTGCAAGTACCGGCCAGTCCACGAGGTCGCCGTGGAATATCCCTCCGCATCAGTCTGCACTCACGGTGACTTTCATCTGGACGCATCGCAGACAAATGGAATGCTCTTACGGCACAAAGTTCACCGTCACAAACCACCGTCGAAACACAGTGAATCGGAGGGAGATTGGGCGTGGGTTTGTGGCGAACTTATGCGTGGCACGGATGCCATGAAACTCACTCAAGACCTGACCTCTCGCCGCTCCGATAAGCCCAACCCTCTTTACTATGCGCAGCGGACCGTGGACATGGCTTCGGCGCGCCTTTGGCTCCTCGATGGCGTCCCCACGGACGACATCATTACCATGCTGCAGTTCCGGCGGCGCTTCGAGCTTCCGGCTGCTCTTTGCTCCGCTCGTTCGCGGGAAATCGCTGAGACAGCGCAGCGCATGATTGCCCGCAGAAAGATCGCCTAATTCATCCCCCAAGGAGAACCATAATGCCCCTGCTTGAAGTCAACCAAACCCGACAGATCAGCGCTTCCATTCGGCTCACGGATACGACCGCAACTCAAGTTGATCAGTATGCTGCCTTCATCCACGCTTCGGCCGACGATGTCGTCGAGCAAGCGCTCGCCTATGTCTTCACGAAAGACCGCGAGTTCCAGGACTTCCTGAAGTCGCCAGATACTCGCCAGGCAGCATCGAGGCTTCGGATCCGCAGGCCATCAGCTTCTGAAGCAGCGGAAGCGCATGCGAAGAGACCCGCAAGCGTGGCACAACCCGTGGCTTCTGCGGCAGGTTTGAGGGCGTGATTCGCCCTCAAATTCTGTGGCGCAGCCACAACGGTGCTTCGCACCGGAAGAATGTTGACACTCCATCCCTACTAGGGTCGTGCAGGTATACCAACGTAAACCTGCACGAACAGAAGGAAATACGCTAACGCCGGTATATCCAGGTATACCGGCCCGGAGACATACAACATGGCCGTTCTCACCTCTCACAACAACCCGAAGAAAGCCGTCAACAAGACCGTCTTTCGGAACACGACACGCTGCCTAAAGTTGACCGAAGTGGAGGCGCGAATGGTCGATGAGGTCGCCACGGCAAACGGCGTGGCGCGGAGTGAATGGATGCGCGACGCCATCCTGCGCGAGTTGCGTCCCCCGTCTACCCACAGCAATGCGTCTCTGGCCGAGATACTTGGCATCCGTCTGCTGTTGGTCAATGTCCTTCGCCCGCTTGCCGCAGGGCAGAAGCTCACGTCCGAAGCGTTCGACAAACTGCTGGACGAGATCAGCACGGCGAAGCACGAGCTGGCCGGAAAACTGGCGTCCGAGAAACGGAGATAAGGTGATGACAAAGACTATCTGGGGTCGCAAAGAGACAATCATCTGGCCGCGCCATGTACCCATCTATACCTACGGCACCATCTTCCTGGCCGTGGTCGTGATGTTCGTTGGCGTATGCGTTCGGATTCGCCTGGCTACGCCGTTACAGCGATACTACCTGCCGTTCTACGAACGGACCTCCACCATCGGCGCATTCTCTCCGACGCATCGGAGCGGCTACCGGATTCTCTTCTTGAGTGGACGCGGGATTGCGCCGCGTCCTGCCTTGAATGCCGATGTAGTGCTTGGCAGGACGCAGGAGTCGGGTGGCACGTCGATTCCATTGGCCCTGTCTGAGGAGGCACAACAACATGGAGGGACGCTCCTTCTCCGTGGCCCACAACGGAGCTATGTGGACGCACGATTGAGCGCCTATCTGAGAGCCGTCGTGTACGGTGTTTCGGTCTCCGGTTTCTTCGGTCCTCCGGTTCTCTGTGGAGCATTGGCGTTCATGCTGCTCCTTCCGTTCGCAGCCATGAAAGACGTGCAGCGGCAGAAGCAGTTGAAGTATGGACGCAGGCTGAGGGGTCCAGAGATGCTGACGCCGCGCCAGTTCAACAAGACCGTCAAGGGCGACGGTATCGGGTTCAAGACCGACGAGATGAAAGAGATGATTCGCATACCGGCGCGGGCCGAGGCCCAGCACATGCAGATTATCGGAGATACGGGCGCGGGCAAGTCCGCGCTCATGTTTCAGGTACTCCGGCAAGTCCGCAGCCGGGGGGACGCAGCTATCATCTACGACCCGGCCCGCGAGTTCGTGAAGCGGTTTTATAAGCCGGAACGCGGCGACGTGATCCTGAACCCACTCGACAAACGCTGCCCGTATTGGGGGCCAGCAGAAGAGTTGCGTAGTCGCTCCGAAGCCAAGGCGCTCGCGTCTTCCTTGTTCCAGCCACCGCAGGACAAAAAGGGCGAGTTCTTCATAGAGTCTCCGCAGAAGATCTTTGCGTTCCTCATGGCCTATGGTCCGACGCCCGAGGAGTTGATTGCGTGGATGTCGAATCCCGAAGAGATCGACCGCAGGCTGAAAGGAACAGAGCACGCGCACCTGATCGACCCACGAGCGCACCAGCAGCGGGCGGGTGTTCTTGCTTCTCTCGGCCTAGTTGCCGACAGCCTCCGGCTACTGCCGAAGAGAGACGAGGCCAATGGAATATGGACCGCTACAGAGTGGGCTGAGAAACGGCAGGGCTGGATCTTCCTTACGTCGCTGCCCGCCGAGCGAGAGGCCCTTCGACCATTGCAGAGTCTATGGATCGACTGGCTCGTGCTGCGCCTGCTCAACGAACGGATCGAGGGGCAGAAGCGTGTATGGTTCCTCATCGACGAATTGGCGAGTTTGCAGAAACTTCCTCAACTCCACACTGCCATTACTGAAGGTCGCAAAGGCGGAAACCCCGTCGTCTTGGGATTCCAGGGCAAGGCACAGCTTGAGTACCTGTATGGCCATCTCGCGGAAGTAATGCTGTCGCAGCCCGCGACAAGCATCTGGCTTACGACTAAAGAACCGAAGGCCGGTCAGTGGGTGAGTGAGTTTATCGGCAAGGTCGAGATCGAGCGGCTGCGCGAGACGCACTTCGACGGCTCACGCGCAGGCCGTAACTTTGCGCTCGACCGGCAGGTGGAACCGCTGGTGCTGGAGTCTGAAATCTCCGGCCTCGCGGACCTTCACGCTTATATGAAGTACCAGAACTACGTTACAAGGTTTTCGTTCCCATACTTCGATATGCCGGTGGTGGCGAACGGCTTTGAGCTGCGCGAGCGGCAGGACGACAAACTGCCTTACGACCCGAAGCGCATACAGGCAACGGAGGCGTCCCCGGCGGAACTGAAGCAGGAGCCGGAGGCCTCCGTTCCCACGCAGACCGATGGGATTGCAACGGTCGAGCGGATCGAGCCGGAACATGCCATTGCTCCCGATACCGATGAGCGCCAGGACCTGATATTGCGAGGGTGAAACTAACATGCTAACCATCTCGAAACCGCTCTCCGCTACCCAGGCGCAGTCCTATCACGCCAAGGAGTTCACCGCTGCCGAACAGAACTATTGGAAGCAGGGCGACACTATTCAGGGCGAGTGGCATGGCAAGCTGGCCGACAGGTTCGGCCTTTCGGGGGCCGTTGGCGGGGAGGAGTTCTCCCGTCTCTCCGAAGGGCAGCACCCGGCGACCGGAGAGCAGCTAGTCAAACATCGCAAGGTGCATGAGTACCAGACAGAGGACGGTAAGAAGGTTGCTCCGGTAGAGCATCGTGCCGGTTGGGATGGTACGTTTTCCGCCCCGAAGTCTGTCTCGCTAACGGCGCTTGTCGGGGGCGACGACCGGGTGCGGGAGGCGCACCAGCAGGCCGTGAACGTCGCGCTGCATGAGTTGGAGCGATACACGCAGGCCCGCATCGGTGGGAACCGTCCCGCCGAGATAACCGGCCAGCTCGTTGCTGCAAAATTCCAACACGACACGGCTCGCCCGGTGGACGGCTACGCCGCGCCGCAGCTCCACACCCACGTCGTCATCTTCAACATGACCGAACGGGAGAATGGACAGATGCGGGCGCTTCAGGAGCGGAGCTTTTTCGAGTCGCAGAACTACGCGACCGCTATCTATCAATCTCATCTCACCCACCAGCTCCGCAGTCTTGGCTACGAGATAGAGTCCGGAAGGAGTGGAGCACCGGAGATCAAAGGCTACTCGCAGGAGTACCTTGACGCCTCCAGCCCACGCCGCCAGCAGATCGTCGAGGCCGTCGCTCGCAGCGGCTTCAGCGGCCCAGAGGCCGCGCAGATCGCCGCGCACAACACCCGCGACAAGAAGGTGATTCTGTCCCCCGCCGAGGTCATGGGCGCGCATCGCCAGATAGCCTCTGAGTTCGGCAATCAGGCTGACCGAGTAGTGGCCGAGGCCCGGGAACGCCGCCAGAGCCAGGTGCAGGAACGGCCAGTCGAGGAACGTAGGCAGCAGGCGCACTCCGCTCTGACTTTCGCCCGTGACCGCAGCTTTGAACGCGAGGCCGTTATGGATGAACGTGCCCTTTTCGTTGATGCCATGCGTCGGGGTATGGGAGAGACCACCTACCCGGAGGTCCGCGCCAACTTCGAGGCGCGCGTCACCTCCGGTGAGTTCCGCGTGGTGCCCGGAGAGAAGCACGACAGCGGACGCCGGGTTACGACCGCTGAGACCATCAAGGCTGAGAAAGAGATTGTTGAGAAGGTGATGAACACCCAGGGCCGCGCTCCGCAGCTCATGTCCGTTGAGAAGGCGATTCCACTCACTGAAGCGCGACCGCAACTTAATCGGGCGCAGCGCAGCGCCATCGAGCAGATACTGACCTCCCGCGATCAGGTGCAGGGATTACAAGGCAGCGCAGGGGTTGGGAAGACGACCGCTCTTGCCGGTGTCCGTCAGGGCGCGGAACAAAGCGGCTACGTAGTCGAAGGCTTCGCCCCGACCTCCCGAGCCGCCCGCCAGCTCCGCGATGCTGGCATTGCCGCCGGCACATTGCAGGGCTTTCTCGCCCGCAGCCGGAACACCGACCCAACGCAGAAGCATCTTTACATGGTCGATGAATCCTCGCTGGCGTCGACACAGCAGATGCGAGACTTCCTTAAAAAGATCGGACCACAGGACAAGGTGCTGCTCATTGGTGACACTCGCCAGCATCAGGGAGTCGATGCTGGAAAACCCTTCGAGCAGTTGCAGCGGGCCGGGATGCAGACCGCAAAGCTCAACCAGATTGTGCGCCAAAAAGACCCCGAGCTGCTTATGGCGGTTGAGCATCTGTCCAAGAACGAGACCACGCTTGGCGTCCAGATGCTCCAGCAGCAGGGGCGTGTGACCGAGATCGTAGACCCGCAGCAACGCATTGAGGTCATAGCGAAGAGTTACGCCGCCCGTCCTGAAAACACCCTTATCATCTCGCCCGACAACGCCTCGCGCCGAGCGATCAATCAGGCAGTTCGACAGGAACTGCAGATACTCGGAACACTGGAGAAGGACGAGCGTTCCTTGAGTGTCCTCGTGCCACGCTCTGACATGACTGGCGCAGACCGAGCCTGGGCCGCCCGCTATCAGATTGGCGACGTTCTCCATTACATCCGGGGCAGCAAGGAGCAGAACATCGAGGCAGGTAGTTACGCGAAGGTTGTCACGGCGGACTCGAAGGATAACCTCGTCACGGTGCGGAAGGACAACGGCGAATTTGCCACCTATGACCCCTCTCGCCTACGCGGCATCTCAGCTTATCGTGAGATCGAGCGCGAGTTTGCTGTCGGAGACCGCATACAACTGACTGCGCCCAACCGAGAGCTTGGCATTGCGAATCGCGACCTCGGCACAATTCACCAGTTCAGGGACGACGGGCGAATCAACGTGGCCATGGACGGCGGGAAGAAGGCGATCACTTTTGACCCGCGCGACATGCGGCACTTCGATCACGGTTACGCCGTGACCTCACACAGTTCTCAGGGGCTTACCTCAGAGCGCGTATTAGTGAATATGGATACCCAGGTTCACCCAGAACTCATCAACAGCCGGTTCGCTTATGTATCGGTCTCTCGCGCGTCAATGGACGCGCAAATCTTTACCAACGACGCGTCGACTCTCGCCGAGTCTCTGAGTCGAGATGTTAACAAAGCATCCGCCATCGACATTGGAACCATACCCAAGGCGATGACCCTCCCCGTCCTTGATACGAAGCAAAAGACGGTAACGGGAAATGGTCTTGGGCTCGCACTTTAGCGATCACTGTCCAAGCGGGATTGGCCACGGTCTGCCCGACCCGATATCCGGATGTCTCGGTTCCGATTCCACGGAACCATATTCGTCACGCAACTCGTCAATGCGAGTAAGACACCTCCAAGCAAGCTTCGCCTTAGGTGTGTCACCCGTAATCATTCCGAAGAGCTCTTTCCGTAGCGTCGGAACCGCTATGCCAAAAAGTTCGCTCGCTCCAGCCCAATCCTGAGATGGCCGTTCGCCGACGACGGCGTGGCGAATCGCCGCGTCAATGCTACCCGAATAGGGTTCGCCTCGGCGTGCATGGTCTTCTACCAACACCAGCACGCCCGTCTCATCTGCGCCTTCCGCGATAGCGCTTTCCAAGAGATCATTCGTTGCTCCTGAGGTTAAGGCATATTCGCGGTACACATCTGCTCGAAACCCTTCGTCTTCCACCATCGCCCGGCCTAATTTCCGGCTAAGCCACCACCTGTCTCTCACCTCAACAGTGGAAAGCGTTCCGTCCGAAATGAAACCAAGGAGCGTGCGAGCGGCGGTCACCAGAGAACGTCGTTCCAAGCTCCCGATCCAGTCGTGGTCGTTTAAGAATGAATTGTCCTTTCGCGGCAATTCCTGAAGCGCATGTCCAGCCTCGGATGCTGGCGCATACGACAAGGCGGACAGGATACTGCGAAGCCGCCAGGGCTGCCGCCACGTAGGATCGAGCAAATCTAGCCCATCCAACGTGGCCATTGGGCGATCAGAGAACGGCAACAGCTCCAGCCAACCTCCGAGTTCCCACCAATCCTGTTCGAGATTGAACCAGCGCTTCGCCTTCCATTCCGCAACGAGGGCACGAACGCCGTCGAGTACGACGTCAGCCTGGACGATTTCGCCACTCAAGACAAGGGCGGCGAGTAACGCCTGTTTTTCACGAAGAGACTGCTCTAATTGAAGAAGTCTATCCAACGTAGAAGTCCGATCCCCGTGCGGCATTCGAAGTGCCACTGTTGCCAACTGCAACGCGTGGCGATGTTCTTCATCGCTTGACCCCGGCTTGATGAGGTCATCGACAACTGCAAAGATTGCGTCCGCATACGGAGAGCTGGGAGGAGTGCCAGTCGGCGAAACTCGTTCAGTCCTTCGTATGCCGACCTGCGAAAAGTCCGTTCCGAAAACCACCTTCCTCGGGTCGCGCGGATTATGTTCTTTGTCCCAGATCTCCCTCAGTACATGTGCCGCGTCTACGCCGAAGGCATCGAAACCAAGACGTGGCAAATACGACTTCATGAGGTCTTCGACCTGCGGCCCCCCTGTGTTGGCGAAGGCCCGCCTGTACTGGAGCGAATGTCCCGTCTGGGCAGCGGAGCGAACTGCAATATCAACCGTCTGTTTCTTCTCGAAGGCGCTCTTCATCTTTTGACGTGCGTCGCGCCAAAGCGCTAAATCCGCTGCAAGCATCCTCCCCAGAACGGTTGCCAACTCAGGATGCGACACGCGACCCATCGCCATTGCAACTTCTGCGAGATGTGACCGGTTGGGTCCGGTAGACGCGAGAAGCTCCCCGCCCCATTGCGTCAACGCGGCGACGAAGGCAGTTTGAAGATCGCTCGGAATCTGAAGGAGTTCACCCTCCAGCCGTCTTCCGTGACGACTCACAAGATCCGCCAAAAGGGCGATTTCGCTCGGCACTCTGGTCGATGCACGTGCAAGTATTGCTTTCACGAAAGAGCTCGGTTGCGTGGCAGCAATCTGGTCTCGCAGGTCTTGAGTTTCTTTCCCGTCAGGTACGCGAATGTCGTTCGCTGTTGCTCTGATGGCAATTAGTTTGTCAATTAGCCTACCGACGGACTTCTGTCCTAACACGCCGAGTGAACCGGGAACGAGAGGTGCCGATCCGCCATCATCGATCGTGAATGCGGCGACCTTACCATCATCAATTACACAACCCTCCGCGCTTAGCAGGTCTTCTGCTGGACTTGGAATCGGTAGGCCCGCCCGTAGCCGGCCAAGCAGGGCATCCTTAACTTCCTTCGGAAAAACTTTGTATGCTTCGCTGAGCTTCCATCCAACATGCTGGTCCATCGCGGGAAAATCGGGAGATTCAATTAGCTCGGCTGCCGCATCGCCGCACCTTTCTCCTCGATGCCCGGACTCAACGATTGCACTGAGCTTTCGCAACGGATCGACTTCAGTTTTGACGAATTGACTTCGGTCTCTGACTAACCGCTCCGCGATACTGGCATCCGCGGTCGCGACCACGTATCTGTGCTGAGCCACTGCACTCCACACTTCTTCCGAAGCCGAACGGAGCACATCCACAATGAACCTGTCTGCGCGGCGGAAATCGAGAGCCTCGATGACTCCAATCTTGACCTTCGGACTGTCATCACTGATTGCGAGCCTCGCAGCCGTCTCAATTCCGTCGATACCACTTTCAAAAGCTATTTGGGAAGCAATCGCGGCACGTGTCTTTTCCGGTAGCGACGCGAGACGCTGCTCAATATCAGAGCCGAGCACTGCAGGCCGAAAACGGCGCGCGGCGCGAAACGCACTTAGGTAAATCTGATCGTCTTCGTTCGCCAGCAACGGCCAAAGTGTGGACGCAAAATCAGATTTACCCGTCGTTATCATGAACTGCACTGCGCGATCTACCGTATCGCTCTTATGCCATCGTTCTGCAAATTCGACAACCTGGCTCCTCACTATCTCCCAAACAGGTGCGGCCGATCGATGAATCATTTCCGCTGCGAGCATTGCATCAATTCCCATTGTTTCCAATATGGCTGCACCTACTGCTCGGGAGCCGCTTTCATCTGCTCGCGATGCCCGCTCGCAAGCGAATAAAACGGACTCCTCCCATGCACGGTTATTCAACGGGCCGAGCCTCAAGTCCAGTTTGCTGTCACTGTCACCCGCCTCCGCCTTTCGCATAAGATCTTCAACTTTGAATGAGCCATACCATTCCTGAAACTGCTGGTGCTGGAACGAGTACCCTCCAGAATCCCCTCCAGATCGAATTAAGAGATGGTGGCTTACCAGCAAATCCAGAATGGATGTCGGTTGCGCCAACCCGTTAATCTGCCCCTCTGAAATCAAGCGGCTTTCTTCGCGTTTGATTGCTGCGCGTGCTTGGCTGTCGGATAGAGTCGTGCTTCCCAATAGGGTCGATTCAACAGCAAGTGCTCTCAGGAGGTCCGAGTGACATCCAAACATCTCGCGGCGCAGTACCTCCGCGTTGTCGCTGTCTCGCTCATGTTCCGTTACAAACAGCCGAAGCACTTCTTCCTTACTTGTGGGCAGTCTTTCGCCTTCGGCATGCGCCAGCAATGCAGTCAAGTACAGCGGGATAGACACCAGGCCTCTTATGCCTCGTGTCCGCCAAGCATGATCGAGGAGAGCCTCACCCTGAGTGCCGCGAAGTGAGCGCGCAATCTCCATCTGCTGGTTTTCGTTCAGAGCCTCGACCTCAGCCACGGGCCCTGAGATCGGAACATCCAGTGCCTGACGACGCGTGCTGATTACTAGGCCCAAGCCGGGGTAATCCCTTTGGAGCCTTTGAATCTCACTCCTCGCTCGCTGCCGGGAGACAGAGTCAAGCTCGTTCCAACCGTCCAATAGCAAGACAAGCCGTCCTTGCCGTGCTTGCTGTATAAGCTGGTCCTCACCGCTTCCGACGAAGGCGTTACGTCGCGCGACCGATAGCAAGAGCGAATCCGAATGCAAGGACCATTCGCTTAAAGGGATGAATACGGCGACGGAGTTCTCGCGAGAGAGAATAGCCTCCGCTACCTGAAGCAGTGTTGTTGTCTTGCCAGTACCGGGAGCGGCTATGAGGACGATCTCATTGAATGCAACGATAGCGTTAGCGAGCGCCGACGCATGGAACGCCTGAGAGTTCTCACCACGCGTCATCTTCAAGCTAAGTTCGATCGGGTGTTTCGGCCAGCCGGGAGTGCGCTTGAAAGCATCAAGATCGTTCTTGGCCGCAACAAAGAGACGCGCTGTGCCTGCTGCGTCCTCGCTGTTTTCCAGACCACCGGGAGAGATCGCCGGTTCCTGCGTTCCGTTTGTCACGACGATAGCAGCAAAGGACTTCGCCTCTGCGAGGCGTTTCCACTCACGGAGCATCTCGACCGTGAAATGGCCGCTGTCAGAATCAACAGCCTTCCCGTGTATCTGGCAAAGCCAAATCCCGTTGGATTGATGTCGGCGCTGTTCGCTCGTAAGACTCGGGTCGTACCGAGGGCCGCCGGACGCGGCCGCCGTGATATGGCTGGCGACTCCGACATTCACGACACTATCGTGGGTCTGGGCAGCGCCAAACGTCGGTCTGCCGCATCCGGGATTTGAACAAACGGTCCCGGCACGCTTGGCAAGCTGATCGATTGTTCGTGCGCTGAAGTCGTCTCTCACAAACTCTTCTCACAGAACAAGTTGCTCTTTCGATCTTACGTTCGACCAGCGAGAAAAAGGCGTTTCCACCGAACTTTTACGCCAGGGGAAAAAAGACATGAAGTCGGTTCCAAAGGCCAGGAAAGCGGTTTGGTGTTCATCTCTCCAATGGGTGGCGAGCCTGCCTCCTCTCATTTTGTTTCCGCTCCAAAATCGAGAACCCGCGTTCGTTTCTCCCTGCACCCCTCGTCCCGCTCTTCTTTCCGGCCCCGCTCGCCGGCTTCACGGCAGGGCAACGTCCTCCTGCATCATCCCCCTTGGCTGCCGTCGGCCTCCCTTGTCGCTGCGAAGTCACAGATAAAGGTCGGTCTCAGGACCGATAAAATGAGAAAAGGCGCGCAAGATGCGAAACTCTCAGGCACCAGACAACATGGGCGACACACTAAGGGATGTCCACGAGTCCTATCGCAGCTATCTTGGGCGTAATCGCGACCTCGCGAATCACTGCACCCAATTTCTGAAGCGCGAGAAGAGCGACCCTGCGGCTGCCCAGGCGGAGGCTGTCGTGTTCTCTTGGCTCCGTGCTGAGAAACTGGAGCCGCGCCTCTTCGAAGATGCTGGCACGGGCGGTCCGGACTTTTGCGCCACGCACGCGAAGACAGATCATTTTCTCGTTGAAGCCACATCTCTGGATTCGGAGATGGTGGCGGAGCGTTCCGGCCTTGCAACGGAGATCGCCGGAGCTGGTGGCGGAGCTTTTGCTCTCATTACCGAGAAGCTAAAGGCGAAGGTACAGGGCAAAGCCAAACAGCTATCCGGGCAGGGCATGCCCACCGTTCTTGCCATCGCGTCCGATCATGCGTTTGCGAGCATCCTCATGGATACGCTCGCCGCAGAGTACCTGATGACCTCCGCCCCTCAGATCAATGTTCCTATCGGTGGCGGAAGGGAGTACATGAGCACCGACCTGAAGCATTCGGTGTTCCAGCGTCCGACCGGCCTGCTTGACGCAACGGGAGCGCCGATCATCAAGCCCGCCCTTCGGAGCGTAGGTGCCATTCTCCTCATGGCGGTCGATCACCTTCAGTCACGCATTGTTGGCCTGTTGCATCCCGACGCTGCGAATCCCCTCAACCCGCAGTGGCTTCCGATGATTCCATTCGTGAAGTTCGCCGGGGTGTTCTCCCACACCAACATCGGCACGGAATGGATACAGACCGAGGAAACGCATCGGGTCGCGGGCTTCCCGCATCGGTGTGTGCGTTGATGGCGAAGGGCACGAACAAATCGACCTACGGCGAGGACGTTCTCGCGGCCTATCTTACGGCGAATGGCATTGCGTTCGAGCGTGAACCAAAGCTGCCCGGCGTCGCCCAACTCATAGACTTTGTGATCGACCATCCGACACACGGCAAGATTCTGCTAGAAGTGAAAGACATCGTGAATTCGATGCCCCCGTTCGGATTCAGCTCGTTCGACCCATACAAGCCAATTCGCGAACATATCGAGGAAGGCACACGGAAGTTCAAATCTACAGCGGATTATGTTTGTGGCTTGGCGCTCGCCGCTCCTCCGGGTAGTTTCGTTCAACTGAATGATCCGAACTACATGTTAGGCGCGATGTATGGCGATCTCGGATTTCGCGTCCCGTTTGATCCCGAAGGGCGCGGTTCAGCAGACGCGGAAGTGACGTCGGAGTTTTTGATCGGTAAAGGCAAGATGGTGAGACCTTCGCGGCTGCAGAACACCAGAATCGCCGCACTCATCTCGATCCAAGAGTTCGCCGTGTGGCACCTCGCCATGAGGAAGTACATGCACACCGATGACGGCAGACCCAAACAGGAGCGGATTCAAGATATCTACAACGGCACGGCAGGTCTCCCCGAAGACACTGAAGCGAGGGAGACAGGTATCACCGTGTGGGAGAACGCCGTCGCATCGAGGAAGCTGCCCGCCGACCTATTTAGGGGTGAGATGGATGCGTGGTACGAATTCTCCGAAAACCATCAGACGTTGGCCTTTGTTGGTGAACGCCGCAGGTCACTCGATGTCGATAAACCACGCTGATCCGTTGGTGCGCGGAAGATGTCTGAATCATTCGCAATTTGCGGCTCAGAGATCGTTCGTCCATTCCAGCGGCCTCCAGGCGGCAAGGCGATCCCCATCTGGATCTCCCCCCTTTTTAGCTTGCGTCGCCTAGACGAAAGACAACGCACACTTGCAAGGACATGAGCATAGGTGACTAGGCCGTTATGATGGAAAAGTGTTTCCTACCCCTAAGCCCATCTCGACAGTGTTTCTCGACACGCAGGTTTTCGTGGCCGCGTCGTTCAACTTCAAGAGCGCTCCCTTTCAAGCGCTCCTGAAACATTTTCAGTCAGGCCGGTTGCGTCTGTTGGTGACTGACGTCACTCTGAGCGAGGTCCAAAGCAACATCGCAGAGGAAGTGCAAAAGGAGATTGGACTCCACGCAGTGTTCATCAAGAAGGCACGATTCTTGAAAAGCTCATCTCTGCCCGAAGCAGCGGCGGTAGTCGCCCCGATGAACCATGAAGCAATCATTCAGGATTTGTCCGCCGCATTTGAGAAGTTCACCCAGGCCGGCAAAGTCTTGAAAGCAGATGTGGCGAACGTCGAGGCTGGCCCAGTCTTCGCGAAGTATTTCGCAGGGACGCCGCCATTCAGTGACGCGGCGAACAAGAAGTTCGAATTTCCGGATGCATTTATTCTTGAAGCCCTGGGTAAGTGGGCAGAAGACCGCGAAGATTTTGTGTTCGGGGTTTCCGGCGATGAATTATTCCGAGAAGGATGCCAGAAATTCACCGGTCTGATCCCAATGACGGATCTGGTCGAACTGTTGGACTACCTCGCCAATGAAGAGCAGAAGCGCGCAGAGTTCGTCCGGAGCCGGATCAAAGACAATCTGACAAAAATAAGCGACCTGACCAAAGATGCGTTCGAAGACAACTACTTTTGGGTAGAGGACGAAGACGGAGAAGCCACTGTCGTCGTTGATGGGCTCACCCTCATGGGAGAGCCGGAGATCATTGCATTGGACGCAGATTTCGGTACGGTTCAATTAGTGTTCGAAGCCGCCTACACAGCGCATCTCGACTATCGAGAATCGGCAACATCCGTCCGCGACAAAGAGACCAATCGGTTGATCTTTGCGGAAGAGCGCGAAGAGGAGGTCAAACGAACAGCCAAGCTGACAGTGGAAGTCGAAGTGTCCTTTGACGAGGACAATCCTGACGACGTAAGGATTGATAGTGTAAGTGTCGTTTCGCCCTCTGAAGGCTTCGGCATTGAAACTTCCCAAGATGCGGACTGGCCCTATAAGTGAACGTGTTGTCGCATACCCCTCAAGCTACCCGACCGTCTTCTCTTCTCCACCCTGCGCGCGCCCTCAAAGAGGGCTACGATCCCAAGACATTCACCCAACTCAAGGAGCTTTGGGATATGTCGGAATCGATCATGTACAGCCTCATGTATTACCTGTAATGAGACAGCATCTTCAATCGACATGGTGCTTGCTTGCAGGGATTTCCGGTTCCGGAAGATAAAGCCGAAAGAAGTCTCGCCAAAATCGAACCGAGACTTCCAACAGATTCTCCGTATAGAGCCAGCGGTGCTCCACGGCCCCCTCGCCCAGGTCCATTAAGAGGTAGCCCTTACCGTTCTTGCCTAGAGGAATCGAACCTTGCACGTAATGAACAGGGCCATCCCACGTGCCCTCGTCAAATCCCGCATGAGGTGTGTCGAAACTGAACGGTAAGGAGGCAACGCGCATTGACTCAAAGCTCTGTCGATTGCGTACATGCTTTGTACCGTTGGCAATCTCGCTGATGAACCGCATCCAGACGGAGTGTGTGTAGACCCACTCGGAGAACTCTGTCAGAGCACGGACGTTTAACTTCTTTCTTAACTCCTGGCTTCCATCGATTTTGTCGTGCCATACCCAATCTTTCAGGTGATGTGCGGAGATGGCACAGTGCAAGGCAAGCCGGGCGGACGATGGCTCCTCTATGAAATCATCGAAATCCTGAACCAACATCGCATAGAAGTCATGTGCTGTGGCCACGTCAAACATGATGCCTCCTTACTTCAGCGCGTTAATCGAGGACGGCTGCTTTCCCAGAAGCACCCAAGGTAGGGCGATCCGGATACCGTTTCACTCCGCGACGATCGCGAGGCAGAGCCATTTCTGGAGTCAGAACCAAGGCTCTAGGATTGCGCTTCAGTTCTTGCCAAACATGCGCGTGATGTTCCTGCAAAAATCGAACGTTCGGAAACAGATCGATTAACCGTTCCAATGTTGCAATGTCATTGTTGCTTGTGGCTGTCTTCGACAATTCGCTCAAAACCACCGCCAAACAATGCTCGAAGAATTTCTGATGGGTCAGATCCCCTTTAATACGGTTGTGAGCCCAGCAGCAACCGACAACATTTCCTAGCCTGTAACCCTCAGCGGAATCGACCCGGTCAAGCCCGTTGTAAAGATATGGATTTTTATGCTTCTTCGACTTCCCATACGACGGCGGCGCGGCGCACACGAAACAGGGTTGACTTGTAAGTAGCCAAAAATCGTTTTTGGAGATATCAAAGATCAAGCCGGGCTGAGTAGCACTCCTCTTATAGCGATCATAAAGAGAGTTGAAACTTGCGGTGTACCCGTCGCGCCTGCGGTTGCATTCTTCCGAACTAGGATCTGAGCATTGCGGGATAGCGCGTCCGAACGGATAACCGTCTATCTTCGTCAAGTGAGGGTGACCCTCCGGCCAACCCTTGATCGAAAAACTCATAGTTCCACCTTCAGGACGATTTTACGAAGTGCAGTTCATCGTTCCTCTTTCACAGGAGGGGAAGTCTTCCACCTGGCTCTAGGCGCTGGTGTGTCTAGAGATCATCTGTCCTCACATGCAACATTCGCCCTATGGCTTTAGAATCTGCACTGTGACCGTCTTAGCCACTTCCCAAAGCATACGTGCGTCATCTTTGGAGAGGCTGATTCCATGCGAATACTCTTTTTGAGGATGGATATAGTTGCGATAGTCCCTGACCACTTCACCGATGTCTTTGGCGGTTTTGGATATCCAGTTCAGTTCATGGGCAACATCCATATAACTTTTCAGTCCCCACTCGTTGAGCTTCAGTGTTGTTCCTGCTCTATCTTTCGGAGCACTGGTCGCTTTGAAGACTGGAGCCTTGTCGCTAAGCTGATTGATTTTCGCTAGAAGTAGTCCCTCCAAAAGCCCGCCCATCATCACGGTTGCAGCAAGCGATGCTCCCACATCCACGCACTTGACGCATTCCTGCCAGCGGCTGACCAAAATTGCCTGCATCTTTGCATCGGAAACCAAAGTCGAAAAATTTGGCGGAGCATCTGTTGTCGTAGTCTTCGCCGCCGTTGTATGGGATGCCAATTCAACAATCCGCTCGGCTTGCAGTTGTCCAAGTAACTTTTCAATCTGCTTCAAAGCCGAGACGTATTTGGTACGCGACGTTGCGCGATTAGTCGCGGAGAGCAGCAGTTTGAACTGCTCATCAATCGCTTTTACAGAATCCTCATCGAGGATCGACGTGATGACTGTGCGGTGGCTGCGGAACCAGCTTTGTGCCGTCGCTTTTGCTACTTGTTTTTCGTCATCGGAACGTACTTGCTTACTCAATTCTTTCGACAACGCTTTGCGAAGCCGTTGCGATTCCTTTAGGGCGGCGTCGATTGCATCCTGTGCACCTGTCACCGTCAAGCCTTCCTTGCGGCCTTGGACGCCTTTTTCGCGGGTGCTTTCTTTGCGGCAGCCTTCTTCGGTGCGGCCTTCTTCGCTTTCTCAGCCTTACGTGACTTCCCAGCTTTCGGCGCGGCCTTTCCATCGCCCGGCAAGGTCATTGCAACGAGATTTTCGCCTACGGTATTGAGTACAAACGTGGCCTTTTCTGAACCCTTATCCAATAGTCCCAACGTATGAGCGTTAACCAAAGTCTGATACGGATTCTTTAGGCGGTCTCTCTTGGCCTTCCGGCACGCTTCTTGCAAATCATCCTTGTCGATAGACTCCTTCCGTTCAGCAGGAGGCGCTTCGAATCGAAGATAATAGGCAACTGTGGCGGCAAACTGAACGTCGCTGCGCGGCTGCTTTTGGTCGATAAAGCTCTTGATGTCCACCGCTCCATTGGTCGAAGGAGTCGCCGCAGGCGTATGGCTGCTCGGTACAACAGGACCCGCGGGCGCAGGAGGCACAGCCGATCCTGTCGAGGAGGCGGGTCCGATAGATGAAGGGAGCCCAGCCTTTTCCATCACCCAGCGAAGGATGCGTTGCTGTTCTTCCGGCTTAAAGTTCTTGAGGGTTTCGACTATCGTTCGTACTGCATCCAGATCGTCCAAGGCTTTGTCAGTCATCAGTAACCGTCTCCGTGCATCGCGGTATACCTAAGAATCAATCACCATAGTGTAATTCACAGAGGCGAGCAGCACGGAACTCTTTGAGCATTCACTAGAAGTCTAAGACTCTTGTACTGGACGAGATCAGAACTGGCCGACTGTCATATTTATTGGTTTCCGTTCGTCCTGCTTGCATACATCGCATACGCGGATATGCCGGTTTAGGACGGCCTCGGCAGTCAACACTTCTGCATGGACAGTATCACGCATGGCTAGTCGTTTCGACTCCGCCATCGAACGGGCTGGAATATCCCGCACTCTGTCTTCGGCAACCATTGCTTCCACACCTGCTTGGTGGAGCCGTTCGTAATCCGCACACGCCATAGGTTCAGAATAACGCCCAATGGGGAGGAAATCTCTTCCCCGCTGCGACCGCGTAGCGTTGTCGTCGACGGCGCTCCTCTTGCAAGGGACAGAAGGTGCCGGACTCAGACTTGCCGAAGACCCGTCCACGCCCCGCCACGTCAATAAGCTAAGCAGTCCTGGCAAAGGCATTGTGCGTCCTTCCTCTTCTTGGAAATTCGGTACGCCAACAACACCGGAAGGCTGGCAAGAGCATCTAGACGCGGTCGCCAAGCCGGTCCTGTCCATCATGCACGAACTTATTGAACGGACCGTTGCCGGGGCGCCGTTGTCGTACGGCTACCGCATCGCGATGCGGGCCATGGCATGGTATGCCGATGCCGTCCGCGATACCAATGTCGAGACCCGTCTCATCAAATGCGCTACAGCCGTCGAGTGCCTGGTTCTTCCGGATCGGAGCAACGCGAGGGCTACTTTTGTGATTCGAGGCTCGCTATTGGCCCAGCGTCAGAACCTTCCCGTCGCGCATTGGGCGGCGATAGCCAACCGATTGTATGTGCGACGGAGCGACGTTGCGCACGGGAACCTCGATTCCTTGAGTGCCTCACAAAAAGAGCCTACCCACGATGCGCTGGAGTTTACCCGGAACGTCATCCTTCAGTTCCTCATGTTTTGTGCGCTACCGCAGTTCCGCGGCCCCGCCAGAACAGGATCGCGGGAAGATTTCATTGACCTTTACAAACATTGCGAAGGCGGACAGCACAACGAGATCGTCCAAGTTGTCGCGACCTATAACTTCAAAGGGTGGAAGACCGTTCCGGCGCACGTCCCATGACGACGATTACAAGTCATTCCCTGACTTGCTACGTCGCTCAAACTTTCGCACGCGCGGTTTCGTGGAGGAATGCCGATGCACCTCAAACACTTTGCAGTTGAAGGTAATTTCATCGACATGATGCACTTGAACGCTCTCAGGCACGAGCTCTAGGGTCAAATTCCGATAGTCTTCTTCGTGCATATTAGGCGGAACTCGCAGCACTCTCGAATCAGCGTCTTTCGTCTTTACGGCAGGTTCAGCGGTCACGAAGACCCAATACGAAGTATCTTCGTCGGGATCGTAGCTCGCCCTGGCTGAGATCTCCGTTCCCGGCGAAATCGCGAACTCCTTGACCCTTGCGGCTTCGTGGAACAGCACGATGTTGTGCATACCCTCCTTACCCTGGACAGAGGGGTAGATGATGCCGTCCAATTTGAACCGGCTGTTCGCGAGATAATCGGCGATAACCTGCGTCGGTAAGTAGGAAAACTGCTCGTCATCCGGCATGACGGGCTTGCCCATCTCTTGGCTAAGAAACCCAAGAAAACGGGCACGTTGCAGGCTAGAGAGATATCGCGGATCGAAGTAACTACCGTTGACTTCGAGCGAGCGCAGCGCCTCAAGGTCCAGTAGCTTCAACCGGCGGCTAATTCGGAACTCTCCGGTCATCGTTCGACTTCCCATTGGAGGTCTGACTTCCGAAATGGCAACAGAGCGGTCTGTTGCTCCGTAGAAAAGTGAGATTCCGTGTGCGTTCATCCGACCTGCCTTCGCCGAGCGGAACGGAGGCGACGCCAGCTCCCGGTCAGGCCGCTTCAAGGCTACCTCTAGGCTTGCATCATTCTGAAAAACGCGGGCCCGGAACAAGACGGCCAGCGGCGTATCCGGTCCCGCCTCCACAATGGCCTTTCCTCCGTCCCGCGTTCCGTCCTCGCCCAGCTCAAGAAAGACGTCGTCCAAGAACCTCTCCGCCGTGAAATTGAAGTAGCGGGATGCCGTCTGGACGCTTACCTGAACTTCCCTCCATTCGGAGTGCCGTTCCGCGATGCTTGTTTTCCGGAGAGAGTAATAGGAATCCGATGCGAAGTCCGTCTCTTCACCCATCTTGTCCGCTTCGTAATCGCCATGACGTTCGCCAAGCACCTCCAGAACGTCGTCAGCAATCGTCTCGGACACTTCTCCAATCTCCTGAATGATGTCGAGCACGTGATCTCCATGTCGGTCGAACTCATAGTTCGATTCGGGATCTTTTAGAAGCATGTATTCATAGTCATCGGGCTCGTTGGACGTTCGGTAGTAGTGCCGCTCGAACGCCCCTTCGAATTCATCTGCAAGAGCCTCTATCGAGATCGCCTTCCGCCTCTTGCCGCAGTAGCTGCATACACGGACCTCACCGTCTTTCCGAATTCCCCCTTCGAGAAACTCCTCCCCAACACATCCGCTGCAAACCAGCTTTTCCTCGGTTGGAACTTCGGTCTTCTTTGTGTTCATGGACTCCCCGTCTCGCCATCCACTACAACAGCGACCAAGCCAGTCTAAAATGGCGCCTGGGTGTTCCGTCGGATTTCTATCCAGATACAGTCGGAGACATACAGCGATTCACGTTCATTCGTTCCTCGGTCGAACGAAGCCACATCATCTTTCGACAATAAGGACGCCAATTTCTTCTGGAACTCCGCATAGAGAATCGTCGTTTCCAAGAGGTGGTTCATCGGCCTGAAAGAACAATTTCGTGCTCTGTCTGAAGCTTCGCCATCTTCAGGCGAATATGCCGGTCGAATTCTGGGCCACCAATCTCAACCACCCGTCGACTACGAGCTGTGCCCCCAAAGCCTGTCGCCACCATCGAACGAAGGTCGAGGGGATTCCCAGCCGCGAGTACCTTGCCGTGCTTGAGCATACCAACGGGTCTTCCTTACTGTCACGGCAGAATTCGCGGCTGTCGGTGTTATCGCCCGTGTAAGGCGCGAGCAACCGCTTTCCATTTAGTCTTTTGTCCGCTCAGAAGCGGCTAAATAAGACGAACAATGGTCGCGGACCCGATGAAATCACACTGAAGTAGTCGAATTGACGCGTGATTTAGCCAATATTGACTGCGCCGCATTGGCGAGGTTTGCTTCGCGCTTTACGCTCTCGCGTTGTGACTCTTTCAGGGCGGCAATCTTGTCCGGTCGCGCACGATCCACAAGTCGTCTGCGGCTCGTTTCGATTGCCTCCCAAGATGCTGAAGATGTCAGGCCTAGCGCCTTGTAAGCCTCTTCTAGCGACAAGGTCCGAAAAACCGTTTCCTGCATTACGGCAGCGCCATCAGATATTAAATCCAGCAACGAATTCTGAATGGGATGAGTCGGTTGATGCTCAAAAAGATCGCTCTGCTCGGCAGTTTGTGTCACACTGTCGTCACGGAGCGCACTGCGCACCTTCACGAGTAGGGCCGCAGCCCTGGGAACAGAACGAAACGCCAATTCTGTTTCTAATTTTGTTAGGAGGTCGGCATCGCAATGATCGGTGTTGAAAATTGCTTCCAGTTCATCGATGCGCTTTTGAATGAAAGGGCGACTCATAGCGCTTCTGCGAGCGGCTCCTCAATTTGGAATGGATCAACTTCCTTGTAATGAACCCAGACCGTGTTATCAACAAATTCGGAGCCAAGAGGTTCAATGCCTAAAGATTCAAGGGTCTGCAACAGATCAGCTATTACCTCTTCCCGCCGTCGTGCCCAGCTTGAAGCAAAGCAGCGCCAGAACGTCCAGCCCGCTCGCTCCAAAACCCGCTGGCGGGCCATATCATCTGACCATTGGCCAGGGCCGTGGAAGCGGTCGCCATCGCATTCGATAGCCAGACGTCGTCCATCTCGCCCTTCCACAACGAAATCAATCTTGAAGGCGCCACAGCGGACTTGAGGTTCGACGCGATAGCCTCGCTTCACCAACTCGTCAAACATATCGAACTCAAACCCGGATTCACATCGGTCACGAAGAACCTGTGAACTTCGTCCGTCAACTCGGAAAGGCTCCTTGAAATGCCGCATCAGCCGGCCGTTCAACGTGTCTTCTCCGAATGCATTACTTTCAACGGAGCGGAAGAGGTACATGCGATCGCGTGCGCGGGACATAGCCACGTTGTAGCGTTGTTTCATATCGGCACGATTAGCGGCACCCCGCTCATTCGGGCCCAGCACCATTGATACGAGCATGATGTCGCGTTCCCGACCCTGGAAAACGGGTGGTGGTCCGACCGCGATCTGGCGACTAATGACATCGGACGGGGAGATGCGACTGGTCACCAAGTCTTGGATGTGGGCAGCCTGCGCTGTTCCAAGGAGCGTGACAACCCCGATTGATCGGCCTTCGAGTTCAGGATCGGCCAAAATCCATTCGATTTCATCTACGATTGCTTTTGCTTCAGCTGCGTTGACGTCGACTTGCCGGAAACCACCTTTCACAAACACGTCGATCAAAGGTGGGTCTAGCCGCTCGGTCGCCTTTGGCAAGCGCAATGGCTTGATATCGCCCTCATAGAATTCACGGTTAGAGTATTCGATGATCGCCGGGACGCAGCGGAAGTGTTCGCGGAGCATGACTGAGCTCCCGGCGAAGACGACCCGAGCCAAGTCATAGATTGACTTGTCCGGCGTCATTTCGGACCCGAACGGCTGGTTAGTGAGAAACCTGTCGCGAAGCTCTTTGATCTTCTCTTCGGGAACCCCGATCGCTGACGGCGAGACCTGTTTATGGTCGCCGACGACCAAGAGCTTCTCGCCCCGCAACAGCGCGGGCAAAGCCCAGATGTCTGATTGAGAGGCTTCATCTATGATGACCAGGTCGAACAAGCCGAGATCAGGAGGCAGTGTTTCCGAGATGCGCCATTCCGGCAACACCCAACAGGGAACTGCTTTATAGGCCAACTTCATTGCATCACGGGCACTCCGGCGGTGGCGCACAGCGCGGACGCCTGTCCCAGCGCCCATTGCTTGGATCGAATTTAAATACGCCTGCAGGGCTTGCTGAATCGCAGTTGGTGAATTGTTGTAGACACCCAGCCAAGTCTTCTCCGCGACGAGGTCCTGATACGTCCTTGCCAGAATCGTCGTCATCATTTTTCGCTGCCCGAAAAGCTCGCGCAGCTTTTGGTGGCCGTCGATCGTTTCTAGGAACATTAGCGCACAACGCCAGCTCCAAGCTTCGCGCCAAGTAGCCACGACTACCGAGTCGTTGTCGGCTTCAGCAGGTTCGGTGCGGATGCGGTGAGCCCACTTCTTGGCTCCGCCCAGTTCAATCAGGGCCGACACCCGCGCGATTTCATCGAGCTCGGGGCGCAAGCTATTCACCCGCGCCAATTCGGTTTGCAAGGACAGCCATTGATTATGCAGAGTCGCATCGTCTTGGTCTTGCTTGCCCAATACTTCTGTCAGGAACGACCGTAATTCGTCGACGACTTGACCTGTGCGACCGTTGAGCTTGCTCGCGGTCTCGCCAACGCGGTTCATCGCATACGACAAGCGGCCTTTATCGATATGAGCGTGCAAGGACTCGCGAATCGCACTAACGGCCTCGTCGCCCTTTTCAACGAGCGTTTCCGATGATCGCGTGCCAAAGACTTTTATCGTTGCATCTCTCAGCTTGGCGTCGTAATCGAAGGCGAGCGCGTGAATATCTTGGATGAATTCTTGCAGGTGAGTCATTGCGCGACAGTTGGCATCGAGCGCACCTGTATGGGGGGCCATGCCGAACTCAGCAACAACCGAATTCCACTTCGCGACCGTTTTCTTCGCATCCGCTCGCCATTGCAACATCTCTACGACCAAATCCCAATCACCATTAGTAGACGGCGCAGAGCCAACGACCGTGACTGCCGCCAACAGCTTGCGAGCTTCGCCCTTGCCGAATGGCAACGGAAATGCGCTCTTTCCCGACCGCAGGCGATGAATAGCTTCTAAGAAGTCTTCATTTGCTTCAGCCTCTGGCGGCACTGAAACCGCCTTGCTCACCAGATCTTTGCGGCGCTCTTCCAATGCGCGGACATCGGCGCAAGATTGAAGTAGCGTCGTCAGGAGGAGATCGTCGGACCGCATATTGCCGAGATGTTGTGAGATGGCGTCGAGAACGGGATTGCTCGCATGCGCAAGTTTCTTCTGCAGTTCCTCGCGACGGTCGAGGAACCCCATCAAGTCATTGGCATGTGCAAAAGTTTCAAAGGTCGCATCTTTGAGCGGCATTACCGAGCCGATAGCTATTTCCGCGTCAATTGACTTGGACCTCGATAAGTCGCGGTGCAGCTCGCTCAAAACCGCCCAACTGGGAAAATCGTCCACGGCCGGAACCGAACAGTCGAGGTAGACCAGGTCTTTACCGACCTTGAGGCGTCCTTGTCGCAAGGCCCTCACATCCGCATCGCCAAAAGGCATTACAGCATCGCCTTCCGGTAGGTCGTCGTCCATCCACTGATGCTCGTCAGCCTGCGCAAGTACTAGCTTGGCCATTTCCTCCGGCGTTACCTCCCGGCCTTGGAAGGTGTAATTCTTCATGTGCTGCGCCGCGTGTAGTGCAACCTGTCGGTCTATGTTCGAGATTTTGCCGTGGAGTTGGTTAAGCTTGTCCTGTAGGGCGGCGATCTCTGTTTGCGCCCGCGCGGCATTCATTCCCGATATGTTGGACGCAATGGTCTGAATGGAATGCTCGAACTTCCGCATGCCGTCGCTCTCATTCGAAAGCAAGCCGACGCAAAGTGGACGAATGCGCTCCGGGAGTTTCCCAATGACTTCATTCAAGGCGCTCTCGCCTTTAGATGTCACGAGGACGCGGAGACCTTGGGCCAAATAGTGCGAAATGATGTTGGCGATGGTGTGCGTCTTGCCCGTACCAGGCGGCCCTTGCACCACAACACCATTGCCGTATTGCAGCTTTTGAACGATCGAGACCTGCTCATCGTTATAAGCCATCGGGAAGTACAACTCAGCTGCCCCGCTGTCGCCTTCGCTGGATGAAAGACCGCGGTAGACTTGCATGACGGGCTGTTTGATTTCGTGATCGCCGCGCTGCACTATGTCGCGCACGACAGCCGGTAGTTTCGTAGCCTGTTCCACACTCTTCTTGAGTCGGGCGACATCTCGAAGAAAGATGCCGCTCGACCGCCGTCGCGCAAAGACTACCCAGCCGTTTGTAATCTTGAGTTTTTCGCCGGGGGCCGGCGGCGTCGGATCGTCCGTGAGGACGACGTATTCACCAGTAGGATCCAGATGGCCCACAGCGGCTCTGAGTGTTCCCTCGTAAGTCGATGCCTCGAAGGGATTCGGACGGTTCGCGCCGTTCTCTAACGAACTCTTCCAGAAGGCTTCGAGCTGACGCACCCCAGGCAAGTCCATTGCTGTGTAGGTTTCTAATTCAATGCGCGGATCAACCTCGCGCGGACGGATCTCCAGATCAAAGTTCTTTTCGTTCAGGGTGATTTCGCACGACTGGGTTATCAAAGGGTGTGTGAGAGCGGGCCCAACACCGTTTTTCTTCCAAACGACATAACCGAGTCCCCAAACGAGTTCGATTTGCGTCTCAGATCCTTCTGTAGAAAGGGTTTGCTGCAACGAAAACATCTCGTTGTAACGCTTGATCGTCATGCGCCGCGGGGTTTCCGCAGCGGCCCACGGTTTCCACTGGTTCTCCACGTACCAATCGAATAGCTCAGATACCTCCGAATGGTCTTCCAGTCGCTCGGCGCGAACGAACTGCTTGCCGTTATGTATTTGGATCTGGTCCTTGAGTTCTGGAAGTTTCGTTGGCGCTTTGGGTAGAGTGAGCCACG
>Ga0208357_1000722_pt1 | contig 25682 bp, 30 predicted proteins | sample NGESurdeep092012_6_FD_184487 | JGI IMG/M metagenome (GOLD analysis project Ga0208357, IMG submission 184487) | Arctic peat soil microbial communities from Barrow, Alaska - NGEE Surface sample F52-2 deep-092012 (SPAdes) | ecosystem: Environmental > Terrestrial > Soil > Wetlands > Peat ...
AAAGTCCTCGAAAAACACTTTTGCTGCGAAATACCGATCAATCTGTGCTTTCCCCATTCACAAGCTCGATCGCTGTGTCGTTTCAATCATTTTCGTATCGTCTCTTAAAAAGAGTCGATACGAAAACAATACAGAAATAAAAACCCCACTCCACCGCGCAGGTAAAAATAGATACTCGTGATTAATCAATATGTTACAAGTTATGCAAGCCGGGCAAATAGAGCTTTCTTGGCAATTCTCGACCGGCGACATGTTCTGGCCTTGTCTCGGCTAGACCGTCAACACATTGCTGAAATTCCACGCGCGAATCGGCACTTCCACGGTTGCCTGAAGAAAGAAATTCAGACGGGCCAAAGCATTTCCAATCGGAAGCTTTCTCTTCGCGCCGCGGCATGGATCCCCGAGGGATAGAAGCGAATCGCATCGCATGCAAAGCGCGCGATCACGTCCAGACGTATGTTGTGCTGGGCTCTTACCGAAATAAAGTGAGGCTCGCTTGAATTGGCGCGCGAGCTCCTTGACGTTCGGCGTTGGATCGCCCCGATTTTCCGAATCTTCCCGTGCAGCCGCGTTCGTCTCGGGACGCGTGTGTGTGCTCCTCACTCATGAACTCTCATCCATGTGGCGGCACCATCGCAGTGATATAATCAAAAGTTATCTTGACCATTTCTTGTGGAGACAGAAGTGCTGATTTCGAATGCCTATGCAGAAGCTGCCTCGTCGACATCACCGGGGTTTTCGCTGCAGACGATGATCTTTCCGGTGCTCATGATCGTCGTCTTTTATTTTCTTCTGATTCGTCCCCAACAAAAGCGTGCCAAGGATCAGCGTAACCTGATCGAGGCCTTAAAGGCGGGCGACGAGGTGATTACCGTTGGCGGCATGCTGGGCAGAGTCTCCAAGGTGGTCGATCAATATGTCACGCTGGACGTCGCGCAATCCGGGTCCCCGACGCTGGAGGTTTTGGTCCAGAAGTCGGCTGTGCAAACGCTCCTGCCCAAAGGCACGATGAAGTCGCTTTGACCGCGCCGTTTTGGTGATTCACGCTGCAAAGCATGACCGCTCCGCTTTGAATTCCTCTGAACCATGAATCGTTATCCTGCCTGGAAGTACGTAATCATTGGCGTCTCGTTGGCGATAGGATTTCTCTATACACTGCCCAACTTCTTTCGCGCGGTTCCTGCGGTGCAGATTGCCAGTGCGAAGGCGACCGTGAAAGTCGACGCGTCCATGAAGGATCGCGTCGCAGAAATTCTCAAGCGTGCTTCCATCGCAGATACCGGCATCTTCTTCGATGACGGACTGTCACCTTCGGTCCGCGTGCGGGTCACCGACGACGATACACAGCTCAAAGCCAAGGATGTGTTGCAAAAAGAGTTGAACCCGGACCCGAGTGACCCCGTGTATGTGGTCGCGCTCAATCTCATCTCTTCAAGTCCACAATGGTTGACCGACATTCACGCGCTGCCAATGTATCTCGGCCTGGATTTGCGGGGCGGGGTGCACTTTCTCATGCAGGTCGACATGAAAAGTGCCTTGACCAAGCGATTGGAAAATCTCGCGGGCGACGCGCGCACTTTATTGCGCGACAAGAGTATTCGCAGCAGCGGTATCAGCCGAGTCGACCAATCGGTCGAAGTCAGGTTGCAGGACTTGGAAACGGCGAATCGTGCATTGCCCATACTCCAAGAGGGTTTACCAGACCTCGATTTGAAGGTCGTACCCGAAGGTAGTCTGTTCAAGATCGTGGGCACGATCAAGCCGACGGCGGTGCAACAGATTCAGGAAAACGCCTTAAAGCAGAACATCACCACGCTCCATAACCGGGTCAATCAACTCGGCACCAGCGAGCCGGTGATCCAGCAACAAGGCGCTGACCGCATCGTGGTCGAGCTGCCGGGGGTGCAAGACACGGCGCGCGCGAAGGACATTATCGGACGTACGGCCAGCCTTGAGGCACGCATGGTCGACGCTTCACCCGAAGCGATGTCGGCGCTGGCGGCAGGAACGATTCCGTTTGGTGACGAGAAATTCACTGAAACCGATGGGTCGCCCCTTCTGGTGAGCAAGCAAATTGTGTTTTCGGGGGACAACCTGACCGATGCGCAGGCAGGCTTCGACGGCCAGACCCAGGAACCGGTCGTCAACCTGACGCTCGACGCCAAGGGCGCACGCGTCGTGCGCGATGTGTCGCGCGACAATATCGGCCAGCGCATGGCGCTCCTGTTGTTTGAGAAAGGCAAAGGCGAAGTGGTAACGGCTCCTGTCATTCGGGGTGAATTGGGCGCGCGTTTTCAGATCAGCGGCGCCATGACCGCGGGGCAAGCCACTGACACCGCCTTGTTATTGCGATCGGGCTCTCTGGCTGCGCCGATGGAAATCATCGAGGAACGCACCGTCGGCCCATCCCTGGGTGCGGACAATATCGCACGCGGTTTTCTCTCGACGGTCTATGGCTTTACCGCCATTGCCGTGTTCATGGTTCTGTACTATGTTCTGTTCGGCATGGTGTCAGTCATCGCGCTCGCATCAAACCTCCTTTTGCTCATCGCGTTGCTCTCGATGTTGCAGGCGACCTTGACACTCCCCGGTATTGCCGCCATCGCGCTGACGCTGGGTATGGCCATCGATTCGAACGTGTTGATCAACGAGCGGATTCGGGAAGAGTTACGCAATGGGACTGCGCCCCAATCTGCGATTGCGGCGGGCTACGAGCGTGCCTTTGGCACCATTCTCGATTCGAACATCACGACGCTCATTGCTGGCTTGTCGCTGCTCGCGTTCGGATCCGGTCCGGTGCGGGGCTTTGCGGTGGTGCACTGCCTCGGAATCACCACCTCGATCTTCTCGTCGGTCTTCGTCTCGCGCGGCATTGTCAACCTGATCTACGGGAGTAAGAAGAAATTGGCGCGCCTGGCAATCGGCCAGGTGTGGAAACCGGCATGATCAATTCGCAATCGATGCGGCGCAAGCTATTGCGCGTTCAAGGACGCTAGCGGCACTGCTGCGAGAATCTCATGGAATTTTTCCGCCTCAAAAAAGACATTCCCTTCATGCGCCACGCGTTGGTGTTCAACATCATTTCGTTGATCACCTTTATTGCGGCGATTTTTTTCCTGACTACACGAGGTTTGAATTACAGCATTGAATTCACAGGCGGTGTTCTTGTGGAAGCGACATATGCGACGCCTGTCAACGTCGATGCTTTGCGCACCGCATTGATCAAGGCCGGTGTGTCCGAGCCGCAAGTCCAGAATTTCGGCACGGCGCGAGACGTCTTGTTGAGATTGTCTCTCAAGGACGTTGAGGCCGCACCCTCGATTCGGATGGAAGAGGGAAAGATCACCAAGCTGGATCCTCAAAAACTCACGGCCAATGTGCTTTCCGCGGGTGGCGGCAATCCCAAGATTACCCGCGAGGATTTCGTCGGACCGCAGGTGGGACGGGAACTGGCGACGGACGGTGCGCTGGCCCTTTTGGTCGTCGTGATTGGCATCGCGCTGTACCTGGCGATGCGCTTCGAATGGAAGTTTTCAGTCGCTGCAATCGTTGCCAATCTGCATGACGTCGTCATCATTCTGGGTTTTTTCGCCTTCTTCCAGTGGGAATTTTCACTGACCGTTCTGGCGGCCGCACTTGCCGTACTGGGTTACTCGGTCAATGAGTCAGTGGTGATCGCCGACCGGATTCGCGAGAACTTCCGAAAACTGCGCCGCACGTCGGTCGATCAAGTCATCGACAACGCGATCACGAGCACTATGTCCCGTACGGTTATTACTCACGGATTGACGGAGACAATGGTCATCTCGATGCTGATCTTCGGAGGTCCGACGCTGCACTATTTCGCCTTGGCGCTGACGATCGGCATTTTGTTCGGCATCTATTCGTCGGTCCTCGTCATGGCACCGATTACGCGCTGGCTGGGCGTCAAGCGTGAGGATCTGGTCAAGCCGGTCAAGAAGGAGTCCACCGGGGAGATGGTGTAGGTTGCGTTTCGGACAAGTTCAGCGACCGATGATCGCCTGAAACGTGGCGTCGTCCCGCCCGCCCGACTCTCTTTTTGCTGTCGGGGGCCGAAGGGATTGCGCGGTGCACATGGGGCAGTACGAATCGAGCTATAAACCGAGCCCAAAGGGCAGATGATGCGCGCATCATGAACCTCAACCAGTTTCGCTTCGTTCGCGAGGCCGTGCGCCAGAATTTTAATTTGAGCGCGGCTGCAAACACGCTTTTCACCTCTCAACCCGGTGTCTCCAAGGCCATTATCGAGCTTGAAGATGAACTCGGCGTGGAGATTTTCGTGCGGCATGGAAAGCGCATCAAGACGCTTACCGAGCCGGGTCGTGCCGTATTGCCGATCATTGAACGATTGCTCCTTGAAGCGGAGAACCTGAAGCGCCTTGGGCAGGAATTCGCGGCGCGGGACACGGGAACGCTGACGATTGCCACGACCCATACGCAGGCCCGCTATTCCTTGCCGCGAATCGTTCAGGAATTCATGCGCCGCTTTCCGGGCGTGCGTTTGTCCTTGTTGCAAGGAAGCCCGCCCCACCTCGCGCAGATGGTACTGCGCGGCGAAGCCGACTTGGCGATTGCCACCGAATCGATCGCTGACGTCCCGGGCTTGGTGAGCGTGCCTTGCTTCGAATGGGACCATGCCGTCGTGGTACCGAGGGATCATCCGTTGGCCCGCGAACTCGACCGGGGGCCGAATCAGCACGCCGCCCTCTTGACGTTGGAGCAACTGTCGCACTATCCGCTGGTCACCTACGATGCCGCATTCGCGGGCCGAAAGCGGGTCGACGAGGCCTTCAAGAAACGCAACATCGCCGCCGACATCGTCTTGGAGGCCATTGACGCGGATGTCATCAAAACCTACGTCGAGGCCGGATTAGGCGTGGGTATCGTCGCGGGAATCGCGATCGACGCCCAGCGCGACACCGCCTTGCACGCCATTCCGGCTGGGCATCTGTTTGGCCGCAACGTGACCCGCCTGGCCGTGCGGCGAGGGACCTACCTTCGCGGCTACGTCTATACTTTCATCGGACTGATTGCTCCGGGTATCGACCGGCCGATGATGGAACGACTCCTCTTTGCCGCTCCAGGCGACGCTTCGAGCTACCAACTTTGACCCCGACGTTTGATCTGGTCAAGACCTTCGTTTCCCTTCTGGCGCTCGTCAATCCGCTGGGAGCCATTCCGTTTTTCATCAGTTTCACGTTGACACACACGCGTCGCGAGCGCGCCCATATCGCACGTGTGGCCTCGATTTCCGTCATACTCGTCATCGGTTTTACGGCACTCATCGGAGAGCGGTTGATCGGGTTCTTCGGCGTCTCGGTCGATGCGTTCGAGGTGGGTGGCGGCATCATCATGTTGCTCATGGCCGTAAGCATGATCAATGCCCAACCCGGAGGCTCCAAGCACACTCCCGAGGAGTCGGCCGAAGCCGAGGCGAAAGAGAGTATCGCCGTCGTGCCACTCGCGATTCCCCTTTTGACCGGACCGGGCACCATCAGTACGGTCATCGTCTATGCCGATAAGGCCACCGCCTGGTGGCAATACGTGGGCCTTCTCGGATGCGGCGTGGGAATTGGTGTCCTGACTTTTCTCGCATTGTCTCTGGCCGAGCCCATCAGCCGGGTGCTCGGGCGCACCGGCATCAACATCGCCACTCGCCTCATGGGTCTGATACTCGCCGCGCTTGCAGTCGAGTTCATCGTCGGTGGTCTTGGCGATATGCTGCCCATGCTCAAGCACGTCGGCTAAACCGGGAGGTGGCGATGCTCAGGCCGGGGGCGCGGAAGACGCACGATCGCTCGCCGCATGGCAATCCCCCATGGGCCGTCCTAGGACAGGGAACCCGTCGCATCGACGCTATCGGGCGCGCGTCTTCCAATATGTTGGTCCATCCAACGCTCGACCGCTGCGCATTCCGAGGAATTCAGATGAAGTCCCAGTTTGGTTCTCCGCCATAGGATATCCTCGCCGTCTCTCGCCCACTCATGCTCTGCGAGGTATTTCAGTTCCTGGGTAAAAAGTCCCGGGGCAATCTCTTCCCCAAGGTCCGCTAAGTTTTTTGCGGAGCCCAATAGCCGCGTGACGTAGGTGCCGTATGCGTGCGCATATCGCCGAGCCAGTGCCGGCGGAAGCCACGGATTGTTGCGCAACAGGGTGGCCAAAAAAGCATCGAAATCCGCGTCGGGCAAATCCCCTCCCGGAAGCGCTGCATGTGCCGTCCAATGGCGGCGTATTGCGTCTGACACACCCAGTGCCGGCAACAGGAGATCCATCGCTTCCTCGGCGAGCCTGCGAAAGGTCGTGATCTTGCCGCCGAATACCGAAACGATAGGGGCGCCGTCGCAATTGAGTTCGAGCCAATAATCTCGCGTGACGGCGGCCGCGTCGGCCGCATCGTCCTCTAAGAGCGGCCGTACGCCCGAATAGCTGCGCACGACGTCTTCTGGCCCGATCGCCTTTCGAAAATAGCGATTGGCCATCTGGCACAGATAACGGGTCTCTTCGCCGCTGATAGTCATGCGTTCAGGGTTGCCGTCATACTCCACATCGGTGGTGCCGATGAGGGTGAATTCCCGCTCATAGGGAATGGCAAACAGGATGCGTCGATCCGGATTTTGAAAAAGATAGGCATAGGGATGTTCAAATAGCTTCGCCACGATGATGTGGCTGCCTTTGATCAGGCGGATTTTGTGGCGCGAAGTCACCCGGAGATCCTGGGCCAGGAATTGTGCCACCCAAGGGCCTGCCGCATTGACCAGGGCGCGCGCGCGGACTTTGCGTGATTCGCGCGTGAACGCATCGCGCAATGTGACGGTCCAGCCGGCGGCATCGCGCGTAGCTCCCACGCATCCGGTCCGGGGAGCAATCACCGCCCCGCGGTGGCCGGCATCGACCGCGTTGAGAACGACCAACCGCGCATCGTCGACCCAGCCATCCGAATAAGCGAAACCGTGCGTAAATCCCGGCTTGAGGGCTGCGCCGGCCGGATGGGAGGCCAATTTCAACGCTGTCGATGCGGGCAGAAACTCTCGCGGCGCGAGATGGTCATACAGAAAGAGGCCGGCGCGAATCATCCACGTCGGACGCATGGCTGGGTCGTGCGGCATGACAAAGCGCAAAGGCCCCATGATATGAGGCGCGGCCTTCAAGAGGAGTTCTCTTTCCAGAAGCGCCTTACGAACCAGCCGAAATTCGAAATACTCGAGATAACGTAGGCCCCCGTGAATGAGTTTGGTGCTCGCAGACGATGTGTGGGCGGCGAGGTCATCTTTCTCGCACAAAAGCACGGTCAATCCTCGGCCGCTCGCGTCGCGAGCGATCCCGGTTCCATTGACGCCACCACCGATAACCACGAGGTCGTATTGGTCCAAATTCCGCTCCATTAGGCGATTTTGCAGCAAATGGATCACCCCTGTGTCCGCATGCTCGCGTTGTATCCATTTCCGTTAGACTCACTGTTTATTCACTCTATCTTAGTGCCACAGAATGCCTCTCTCTACTGAAGACCTCAAGGCCAAATTGCATGCAGTGATCGATCCCAATACGGGCCGTGATCTGGTGACGTCCAAATCGGTGCGCCATGTTCGCATCGAAGAAGGAAACAATGTGGTCGTCGAAATCGAGCTCGGATACCCGGCGCGCTCACAATTCGATACGTTGAGCGCACGGGTGACAGAAGTCATTCAACCTTGGGTCGAGGGGGCGACGGTCACCGTTCGCGTCTCGAGCAAGATCGTCGCGCATTCGGTACAGCGCGGGACCAAACCGCTGCCCAACGTCAAAAATATCATCGCTATCGCATCGGGCAAGGGGGGGGTGGGCAAGAGCACGACCGCAGTGAATCTCGCGTTGGCTCTCGCGGCCGAGGGCGCAAGCGTGGGCATTCTCGATGCGGATATTTATGGTCCGTCTCAACCCATGATGCTTGGAATCACCGGCAAACCCGAGTCTCTTGACGGAAAGACGATGAGCCCCATGGTGAACCACGGGATCCAGGCCATGTCGATCGGATTCATGATAGACCCGGGCGAGCCGATGGTCTGGCGCGGACCGATGGTGACGCAGGCACTGCAGCAACTGCTCGAACAGACGAACTGGCGCGAATTGGATTACTTGCTGGTTGATATGCCGCCAGGGACGGGAGACATCCAACTGACACTGTCTCAGAAAGTACCCGTGACCGGGGTCGTCATCGTGACCACGCCGCAGGACATTGCCTTGCTCGATGCCCGCAAAGGCCTAAGAATGTTCGAGAAGGTCGGTATTCCCATTATCGGAATCGTCGAGAACATGAGTGTGCATATCTGCTCGAATTGTGGCGCGGCCGAACATATTTTCGGCGAAGGGGGTGCCAAGAAGATGTGCGAGGAATATGACACCCAATATCTCGGTGGCCTGCCTCTGGACATCAAGATCCGGGAACAGACGGATGCAGGTCGTCCGACGGTGATCACCGAGCCGGATGGTCCGATCGCCGCCATGTATCGAGAGATCGCGCGCAAAATTGCGGTGCGGATCGGGGAACAGGGCAAGGACATGTCGAGCTTATTCCCCACCATCGTGGTACAAAACACTTGAAGCGTCATGGCATGGCATTCAGGCGCGAGACTGCCCCTCGCGCCACGATCGAGCCAATAGGAGTATACAAATTTCAACCATGAAGCGATTGCTCTTGAGCCATGCGGCGATCGCCCCCACCGTGAGCGTCCCAACGCAGAATGAGCGCGGCGACACCGTAGAGACGCATATTCCGGGTGAGCATCCGCTGACCATCTACCTGAACAAGCGCGAGCTCGTCACGCTCATGACGCTGGGGTCAGCACCCGAAGCGCTCGTTCTGGGGTATCTGCGAAACCAACGTCTCGTTTCATCGATGGACGAAGTCGAATCCATTCAGGTCGATTGGGAGACCAATGCCGCGGCGGTGAAGACGGTGGTGCCGGTCAAGCGTATGCAGGAGCGCACGGCACATCGTATTGTCACGACCGGCTGTGGCCAGGGCACCCTCTTTGGCGGGCTGATGGACGATCTGGACTCGGTGTCGCTCGACCCGAACATGAAAATCACGCAACTCGCCCTCTATTCGATCGTCGAGATGATCCGAACGTATCCGTCGATTTACCGCCAGGCCGGATCCGTGCACGGTTGCGCCTTGTTTGAGGTCACGACCGAAGCCGCGTCGCTGAAGATGTTTTTTGAGGATGTGGGCCGCCATAACGCGGTGGATTCGATCGCCGGGCGCATGTGGTTAGACGATGTAGAAGGGCGCGATAAGGTTTTCTACACGACGGGGCGGTTGACGTCGGAAATGGTCATCAAAGCGGCGCAGATGGGGCTGGCAGTCCTGATCTCGCGGTCCGGCGTCACGCAAATGGGATATCAGGTCGCAAACCGCGTCGGAATCACGCTCTTAGGTCGATGTACCGGACGCCATTTCCTCCTCTATACCGGCAAAGAGCGGTTTGTCGCAAACGCATTGCCTCTCGCGAGCGCCGCGCGGGAATCGCCCTCTCGAACGACCTTGGATGCTTGAGCGTCGATTTGAATGAGCGGGCATCTTCTACCGGGGCTGCGTGGATGTCCCGTCGGCTGAGCGCCTTTCATTTTTCCTCGGGAGGCGTTGCGTGAAAATCTGCGTGGTGGGGGCAGGCGCGATTGGCGGAGTGCTCGCTTTCCAGCTTTGCCAAAGTGGCCATGACGTGAGTGTCGTCGCGCGGGGGCAAAATCTGGAGGCGATTCGCCAGCGTGGACTCACTCTCGTGAATCATCTCGAAGACGCAAGCATGCGTTCTCTGCCGCTTCCAGCCAGCGATGAACCGGCTGCGCTCGCCGCGAGCCGAGGCGTTCAGGACGTCATCATTCTCGGTCTAAAGGCGCACGCGATCGCGTCGATGTTGCCACGAATTCACCCATTGATCGGCGCGCACACGTCGGTCGTAGCGGCCATCAATGGCGTGCCCTGGTGGTATTTCTATCGGGAGGGTGGGCAGCATTCGGGCGCGGTCGTCCGCACGCTCGATCCGGGCGCTACGATGCATCGCGATCTTGATCCTTCTCATATTCTTGGATGTGTCGTTCACGCTGCAGCGGAAGTACGCGCCCCTGGAGTGGTGCACTACACGGGCGGCAAGCGATTTATCCTGGGTGAGATTGACCGGACCTTGGCTGACCCCTTCACCCCGCGGCTCCTGGCGCTCGCCGCAGCGATGACGGGTGCAGGTTTCGAGGCGGTCACATCCAACGACATCCGCACCGATGTCTGGGCCAAACTCATCGGTAACCTATCGTTCAATCCCGTTGCCGCGCTGACAAATTCGTTGATGGACCGCATCTGCGCGAGCCAAGAGCTGCTGGCGATCATTCGACCGCTTCTGATCGAGGGAATGCAGGTTGCTCGGGCCTACGGTATCGAGTTAAAAATGACACCGGACGAGCGAATCAGCCTGGCGCGCCAGCTGGGAAATGCCAAAATCTCCATGCATCAAGATTTCGAAGCCCGTCGGGTTCCGGAGATCGATGCGATCGTGGGCGCCGTGATCGAACTGGCGCGGTGGGAGAAGGTCAGCGTTCCCACCATTGAGATGATCGATGCGCTTGTGCGGGCTCGCGCGGTGAACCTGGGCCTCTTGGCGCACGCGGGGTAGAATCACTGCTGTAGTGCTCGCGCTTTCGGGAGGACTATGACATACGATTGGAAAGGACACCACAAAGGGACTAAGACATTGAGGCTATCTGCTCCAGTGTCAACCGCGAAGTAAATGTGAGCCACTTTGCGAGCCTTTACGCGGCTGAATCCTGAGCCACAGTGTTTATAGCGTTGGCGTTGCCAACGACTCCTGCCTTCTTTTGTTTCCCTTAGGCGATAGGTATCGCCCTTCATTTGAACGATGTGGGCTGGGTGCAGGATGCGATCAAGCATAGCCGCGGTGAGCGTAGCATTTCCACCGGAGGTCTCGCCCCATTGAGCAAACGGCAAGTTGCTCGTCGGAATCAATATCTGCAGCCCAGCGCTTCGCGCGCTCTAACGCTCGAACGTAGCTGTCTGGGGAGGATAGCCTTTGATGCGGACCTGAACGTGAAAACCGCTAACCGTGCCGTCGGCGCGGAGCTTTGGGCGAATACTCGCCAAGGAAACCTCCGTCAATTTAGATGCCGGTAACGACCGCTCTTTTCGCAGCGATCTCTTCTTGTCAACGATTGATGTGGCCTCGGGCGTTCACGAAGTGCATTCGGACATCAGTTGTCCAGCGCGGTGTACGACTGCCGACTACTGTGCTCGCCACTGTGCACAAAATTGTGACCAGCCAACATTTTACCGCCATAGACAGTCAATTTCCAACTGTCCATCCATTCGCAACTCACTGTCTCATAAAGATGTTTCAGTGGGAAGAGGTCTACCGAACAGTGTCTTGTACGCCGCGTAATTGCTATCATTCGAAAATTACACGCGGGGCAGTTACCGTCAAAATTACCGTCTCCAATGCTGTGACCGATAGCTGATACTCAAACAGCTGAATTCCCGGCAATCCGGGAGCCAACTGTGCCAAAAGTTGGCCACGCGCGGCCAACTCCGAGTTTCCGAGATCGAACTCGGTCGGTGGATATTGGAACATACACAACCACCCGCCAGATCAACTCCGCAACCGAGGTCTACAAGCCGCGAGTGATGGCGGGGCTCACCTCTCCAGCGGCCGCGCGGGCCAACCGCTCGCGGCCATCGCTCTCGCAATGGCGGCAGCCGGCAGGCGGGTCCACGACACGCCCAGCGATAGCAGGCTGGGACACCAGTGGGCTGCAACCATCAAAGAGCGCCGGGCGCTTTTGCCCCGAAGGATGCGATACAAGAGCCGGGATCGACAAACCTGCCTGCCAATGTCCTTGGTGATAATCCGATGATAGGTCGCGGCAGACTCGCCTCTCAGAATGGTCTGTGCGGCCACGACACCGCTCTGGAGCGCAAGCGCCATTCCGTCACCCGTAAAAGAATGGGTGACGGCGACCTGGTCACCCAAGCGGTAGATCGCGGGATGATCTCTGTCGCCTACCCGATGCACGAACCCGAAGGGCACGCGATAGATCGAAAGCGGTTTTGCAAGCGTTGGTTGCGCGTTCGCAAGCAAGGCCTCTAGGCGTGGCGTATCTTTCGCGAGCGCATCTAGTAATCTGGGCCAGTCCCTTCCCAACGCAGAAAAACGCCTCTCGTTCACCAAAAGACATAGGTTGGCGCGTCCTCTTTCCACAGGCTGGAGGCCGGCATAGCCGCCGTCAAAGATGAAAAGCTCGACGCGCCCGGAAAGCACTTCCTGCCGCGCGGCCGTGAGCTGAAAATAAGTTTTGAATCCAAGAAGCGGCTCAATCGGGACTGTCCTTGCGCGTTTTTGACCACGCAGGTCGTGTTTGCCTGTCGCCAGCAATACTGCGCTCGCCGGATAGTCCTTTGCGTCGCTGATCACTCTGAGCGGACTGGTCGTATCAAGGCAGCGTACACGCGTAGAGCGCTCCAATGTCGCGCCAGCTTTTAACGCTGCTTGCAACAACGCTTCATCGAGCACGCGCCGCGAAAGACTCAGGCCGGCAAACGGTAGGCGATGCATGATGGTTTTGGTGCCCACCGTCAGTGCCATCGTGGTTATCGGTTCAGCACGCAACGCTCTCATATCCACACCCAATCGTGCGATATAACATTGCGCCTCCACGCTTATGAATTCGCCACAGATCTTATCGACCGGCGCTGCTTCCTGCTCGAGGATCGTGACCGACCGCCCCCCCATGGCAAGCAAAGCCGCAGCGCTGGTGCCCGCCACTCCCGCACCAATGATCACCACATCCGACATCTGGGCAGCCTTCAAACCTTGCCTACCGGGCGTAGCCGCGTCACAGCGATTCGAAATGGAAATTGCCAGTACACCTGCGCGTCATGATCGGGAATAAGGTTGGCTGCAAGTAGCCGCTCCTTCCACTCCTTGATGGTAAAGGACCGGGCAATGGAGATCGTACCGTCGTTCCGCACAATCTCATGCCAGCGCGCAAGCCGGGCAAGCCAACGAAAACCCAGGTACGAAAACCAATGCCGCTGCAAATCGCTAATCATCCATCCAATAGTCGCGTTCTCTTCCATCCATCGAATAAATCGTACGACGTCGAGGTCCGACAGATGGTGCGTGAACTGCGAAGTCACGATAAAGTCAGGCGGTGTCGCGGGGCGGTATGCGAAAACGTCGGACGTGATGAATTCCCACTGACCCACCGCTTTGCGCGAGGCGTCGCGCGCTTGTTCGACTGCGCGCGGATTGAGGTCCACGCCACTGAGTTTGGCGACCAATCCGCGCACCCGCGCCCAGCCGGCGATCGTTCGCAGAAGATCGCCATATCCGCAGGCCACATCCACGACCGTAATCATACGACCCCGCCGCCAGTTTCGGGTTACTCCATCGAGCCAATTCAAGGTAGCACGATGCGTCAAGGTGATGCGATTGACCTGGGCGAGATCGGACAGGCACCGGTGGTACACATCCGCGGGAACGTCGGCATCATCCATGCGCTCTATTTGGCTACTGCGCGTCGTGAGGTCCATCAGGCGTCGGAAACGATAAACTGGAAGGATTCCGCGACCAACCCCGGACCGAAGGCTAACGCCACACCACGTTGGCCTGGCACGGCACATTCCATCATGCGACGCAGCGCGAACATTATCGTAGCGGACGACATATTCCCAAAATCATTTAGGATCGAACGCGAGACCGCTAAGGCACTGGGTAAGAGGTCGAGACCGCGTTCAACCGCATCGAGCACCGTGCGGCCCCCGGCGTGCACCATCCAGTGGTCAAACGACTGTGGCGCGTAGCCCTGCAGTAGACTGGTTGGGTCGTTGCACTCCGTCGCTGCACCGAGGGCTTTTGCGATGGTTGCCGGGACTTCGCCGGCCAGGCGCATATCAAAGCCAGAATTTCCGACTTTCCAAGTAATGAGGGTTTCGCTATCGGGTAGCACCGCCGAGCGGAACGCTTCAAGCGCGACACCGTCAGGCCGACTCGTGACGAGCGCGACGCTGCAACCATCGCCAAATAACAGGAATGACAAGACTGTTTCCAGGTTCCGCGAGTCTTGAAAATGCAACGTGCACAACTCCACGTTCACGACGAGAACTTGGGCATCCGGATGAGCGAGCACGATATCGTTGGCCAGCCTAAGCGCCGGCACGGCAGCGGCGCACCCCATAAAGCTGACCAAGGTTCGAAACACCGTTGTTGGCAGGCCGAGAGCATGCAAAACTTGGAGGTCGACGCCAGGCGCGGTAAAGCCGGTACACGAGGCAACGATCAGATGAGTGATTGCACTATAGTCGACCACGCCAAGATCCGCGACCGCCGAAAGGACGAGGGGCAGCGCATGCTTGTCGTAGCGCTGCATACGAACTTCTGTCGTAGGAAAATTCCGGCGTCGATAAAAACCCTCGCGATCGATTTCGTCTTCATCGAGATTCCCCAGTGCGAGGGTGGAATAGCGGTGCGCAATCCCAGAGCGCTGCGCCATCCTCTTGAACAGAGAACGGTGGCGCGTATCCTCAAAAAGTGTAGCGCCGAAGTGAATAAATCCTTCGTGAATGTCATTCGGCGGGACCGCGCAACCGATGCGGTTGATGTACGCGCGGCGCGCAGGCGCAAAGAGATCTGGAGAAATAGAGGGCAAGATGTGCCAATCGCAAAATAGAGGAAATGCGGGAAACAAGCACCGTTTCCCAGAATATGCGGCGCGGTTTCGAAAACCTGATTGCGCGGCGTCAACGGCGCGAAGGGGCGACACGGTCCATCATGCAAGAGCATGCTTATGCGCAAGGACCATGCCCAGCATTATGTCGGTCGGTGCCGAGAAGCTGTTGTTCCCGGTTATACGGCAGGACATCGCGTGGCTTGCAAAATCTGCGCGACGCGGTGTGCGGCGAGAAAGCTGGCCAAGGTCCCTATTAACGCCGTTGCCAAGGCAGTAAAAGTAGCGCTTCTTTTGAACGAGGGGAACGTAATCTTCGTGAAGGTGAGTTTCGAGAGATGGGAGACGCATCTGGAAGAAGTGAGGCTCGGCGAGCGCCGCGAAGTGGCGTGAGTACAGTCCGGTCGGCCCTTATCATCGAGAAGGGTCGGATGCTGTGACCGGTCATTCGGCAGATGGATATACCACACGGAAAACGATTTTAGGATACGTGGGGAATCTCGATTGTCTTGACATCGCCTGTGCCACGGCCAACCCCGCTTCTAAATTCCGCCAAGTCACATGATGAATATCCACGACTTGAATTTCTCTAGCACGCCGCACTCGGACGTACGAATCACCGATCTTCACGATTCCGTAGGAGCGTCAGCGAGTGGAAACGAGATTTCTACTGCGAGACCCCGACCACCGATTCCAGTGCGAAAAATCAATTGAGCGCCAAAATACTCTACGATGCGAGCAACAATCGACAGACCCAACCCGCTGCCATTCGCGCGATTGCCAGTCACGCGAAAGAATCGATCTGTCAGGCGCGTCTGATCTTCTGCCATCACGCCAGGGCCGTCATCCCGGACCATCAGAAGCCCCGCGGTGGCGCTGCGTCGTACTATGACTTCGACGCGGCCACCCCGGTCGCCGTACTTGATCGCATTGTCAATCAGATTGTCAAGCAATATGCGCATCAATGTCGGCTCGGCAATTACTTTAACGATAGCGTCCTCAACAAGCATGACTCTAATGCCTTTCCGAAGCGCATCTTTTTCGTTTGAGACAACGGTATCCAAGGCGACAGAAGTGAGCTCGATTATCGAGGTGGATAGAGGGTCACTTTCGTCTAGCCGCGCGAGCAGTAGTAACTGATCGGCAAGATGTGCACTGCGATCGACGCCTTCGACGACCCGCTGCATAGCAAGCCGTTGCTGTGCCACGTCACGAGTACTCAGCGCTACTTGCGCTTGAACCTTGATGGCTGCGAGCGGCGTCTTCAACTCGTGCGCCGCATCGGAGGTGAATGCTCGTTCCCGCTTTATCGAACGCCGCAGTTGGATCAGAAGATGGTTGATCGCATCGACGAGCGGCCGCACCTCGACGGGCGCACTGACCATGTCGATGGGCTCCAGTTCGCCGACGTCGCGCGTGCGAATAGCTTTGGACAGTACCTTGAGTGGCGCGAGACTCTGGCTAATACTTAGCCAGACTAGAAGCGCGAGAATTGGGAGAGCGAAGACCATCGGCGCGGAAATGCGACGCGCCACACCTGCAGCGAGATCGCTCCGGCCGTTGGCGAGTTCCAACACGTGTGCGGTTCGCCCAGTCGCGCCGTCGTGCAGGGTGTATGTATGCCACGGCCGCCCACCAAGCATAAGCATGCGCGTGCTATTTTCTACGTTTGATGGATCGTTCCATGCATTCAATAACACAAGCTCCGGACTACTGCCGAGCACGCGGCCGTTCGCGTCGCGTACCTGAAACAGAAGATCGCGAGGTGAATCATCCTCGTCTTCAAAAGAATCGCCATCTTCGTCTTTACCGCGTGCATTGAAATGGGCCTTCGACAATACAGCGAGATCGTTCTCATCCGCCAGAACCAATGTTCGGGCAATTTGTGAGAGGCGAATGTCTTCCCATTCTTCAACCTCATGAGTTGCCTGGAAATAGCTTGAAACCAGAGTAACACTCCAAACAAACGCGATGCTAGCGAGCACCAGGAGCATCAAACGGAGGCGAATCGTTGCCTTCACGAGGTCTTCTCGACGACGTAGCCAATGCCACGGACGGTCCTGATTAAGTTTGTACCAAGTTTTTTGCGAAGGTTGGAGATATGCACCTCTACCGCATTGCTTTCGATTTCTTCTTGCCATCCGTACAGGCTCTCTTCAAGGCGTGATCGTGATTGCGGGATACCCTGATGCGTGAGCAATTGGATCAACACCGTCAGTTCGCGGGCTGTCAATGGTATGCGCTCGTCATCACGCATGACGGACTGCGTCTCTCGATCGACGGTCAAACTGCCATGCCGGATCACCTCGACGCTACGCCCCTGCGCACGGCGTAACAGGGCACGGCAACGGGCAATGAGTTCAGCCAGGTCGAAAGGTTTGCAAAGATAATCGTCGGCACCCGCTTCAAGACCTCCTACGCGATCGGCAACAGTATCGCTCGCCGTGAGCACCAGAACCGGCGTATCTTTCTCGCGATCCCGCAACCATTTCAGAAGTTCTCTCCCCCCCATCTTAGGTAATCCAAGATCGAGGACGATCAACTCGTATGTTGTGGTAGTCAGAGCCAGATTCGCTTTCCGGCCATCTTGCGCCCAGTCAACAGTGAAACCTGCCTGATGAAGCCCAGCCTCGACACCGCTGCCGATCAGATCGTCATCTTCAACAAGGAGAACACGCATCGCGATATGGCCATACAGGAGACACTTGCTGTGGCACCTTACACGTTCCACGTCCGGGCGGCTGCGCAAGTTTAACCACGTGGGGCGGATTACTGAATACGAAGTTGGGTTGCTTAAGATTTCCTTCAGGATTGCTCGGTAGAATTTCGTCGTAGATCGGTGTCGCAACGACCGTCGCCGAGTCAATCCATATGCCGAAACGTCCGTCTTGGTTGTCGCTCAATCGCCCGAAGGAAAAAGCCGCTGCGAGCGCAGAATGTTTCTCTAAAAATGTGAGATAGATAAGGAGTGCAATTTTAATGTCAACGAGCTTTAAATTTTCCAGAAAAGTGCTGTTCGGCTCGCTCGGGATAGCATTGATCACAACAAGTCCCATGGTACAGGCGGCGGACGCGAACGATCCCGTTTATGTCCATACCAATGGTGCAAATGCCTTTCTTGAATCGGTCGTGGTTGTGCGTCCTGATGAGAAAGTCGTATTTGTCAATGAAGATACGGATATGCACACAATTCTTGGCTATCATCCGGAGACGGGAAAGCCGGACAACACCATAGCGGGAAAAATCAACGGCACGCCCGGCTCATCTCATCCTGTTTCAACCTATACAGTCAGCATTAAGAAACCGGGTATATATACATATTATTGTTCCATGCATGCTCACTTGGCTCCAACTTATCATGGCATGGTGCAGCCAGCGTTAAACAAAGGGGTCGATGGCTATGGTGGGGCCATGGCAGGCGAAATCATTGTCACCACTGATGCAGCGCTGACTGCTATTAATCCGCCATCTTCACATACCAAAATTTTGAAGGATTATTTTGGTGGCTAGGAACCTAAATAGGTAATTGACAGAAATGGGGAATAGAGCCGATTTACTCGACAAGTGGGCATGATTTGTGGCCACGCAATTGTGTCTGCCCCTCATCCTTCGTGGGTTGGAGTGGAACATTGACATGTGGCTCTTGGAATCATACTTGAAACTACGATAGTAAATTGTGTATGAGGAGGAGTTGAATAAGGCGGCGAGCCCTCTCTCTTTTAACCCGTCGATGGCAGGCTTCCGCGTGAACTTGTGGAACCGGTCAGACATCCAGTGTGATCGCCCCTAAATGTAGTCGAGTGATCTCGACACGCTATTGGTAAGTTTCTACGTCCGCGCTTTCCGAACCTTTCGTTAAGATATGCCAGGCTATTTCAGACTATAGAGAACTTGAAGACTCGAAGTGGCGAATTTTCGACAACAGAGCGAGCCTACATACGATAGCGTGGCTCGCTTACTCCACTGGCTCGTTGTAGTTTTGATCGTAGCCCAGTTCGTGATTGGCTGGACGATGCCCGACGTGCATCGGGGTACGCAGCCGACGGGCCTCATCGCGTGGCATCTGGGTGTGGGTGCAACCCTGATTGTCACGATGGCCGTCAGAATTATCTGGCGAGTCACTCATTGGTCGTCGCCCCACACGCTTACGCCGATGCTCAAAACGGCTTCGGGGGTCACGCATTTATTGTTGTACGCGATCCTGATCGGCGTGCCACTGCTTGGGTGGGCCAATGCATCGTCTCGCGGATGGGTGGTTCGATTGCCAGGCGTGTTGCATCTGCCAGCGCTAACACCTGTCGGATCCAAATTCGGACATGCGCTGGGCGATATCCATGGCGAACTTGCCTGGGTGTTCTTCGCGTTGATTGGCATGCATGTTGCAGCGGCATTGTTTCACCGATTCGTTCTCGACGATGGCGTCTGGCAACGGATGATGCCGTAGCGCGAATCAGCTTGCGCGGCGTGCAAAAACCGAGGGGGATGCAGCCGGTCGCAGCTCTAGGAGCATCGCACGTGTCTTCTGACAGGTGATGCAGGCATGAATCAACGCCGCAGTTTTTCCGTACGGCCGTCCCACGTTAGTGGGCCACGCTCAATCGTCGATAGTCTCTCAGGAGATGTCATGCGCGCCCTCATAAGTTTTTTCTTGCGCCGACTTGCTGGTCCTCGAATCAAGCGCTGCATTACGGTGGCCACGCTTGGAGTCGCATCTGCAAGCGCGAATGCTGGCGGCGGCCCGCTCGGAATCGACCATGAACTGGCGCTGGACCAAAGCGGCATTTGGGCTCGCAACTACCAACTCGGACTTGAGTATGGCGTTGTGGTCATCGAACTGGGGGGTGCCCTTTGGCTTGGTAACGACAATGAACTTGGCCATACGTTCTGGCAAGCGATTGACGCATCTACGATCTCGGCGGTTTCGGCGCAAGGCATGAAATACGCGTTTAGCCGTGCCCGTCCCGACCAAGGACTGGGGCCGAACAAATGGTTCCAAGGTAGATGCTGCCAAAGCTTCCCCAGCGGGGAGGTCACCTTACAGGCCGCCTTCGTCACGCCATTCATCGTCAACTATGGCCGCCGGGACCCATGGGTTTGGGCGCTGGAAATTCTTCCAGCCTATGACGCTGTCGCGCGGATGAAGAGCCAAGCGCACTGGCAGACCGACGTGCTCGCCGGCTGGTCACTGGGTACGGTGGTTGGCTATTGGAGCACTACGCGGGACATCCCGATATCCGTTCAGCTACTTCCGGGGGGACTTAGTGTCGGCTTTTCAAAGCGCTTCTAGGCATTATCCGGTCGCGTCTTATTCCGACAGGAGACACGTGCGACCTCGTACTGGGGTCACCTCGTCGCCATCCCCGTTGGGACTGGACTTAATTTTTACCGCGTTAATGCCTAGCGGGAGTTAGCCATCGCAATAAAGCGAACGGATGTTGTAGTGGGCCTTTTTGTGGTGGCCGGAGTGGCGGCCCTGCTGTTTCTAACCCTCAGGGTAAGCAATTTCGTCTCGCTAACACCATCGTCCCAGGCCTATCGGGTAACCGCCGAGTTCGATACCATTGGCGCCCTGAAGGTGGGTGCAGCCATCAAAAGCGCTGGCTTCGTGGTCGGGCAGGTGACAGCCATCGGTTTTGACAACAAATCCTACCAGGCTATCGTGACGCTCGACCTGGACCGGCGCTTCCAGTTTTCGAAGGATACCGCAGCCACTATTCTTACCTCGGGCCTATTGGGCGAGCAGTACATTGGTCTTGATCCGGGAGGCGACCCGGATATGCTGGCCACCGGTGACCGGATCACCAATACCCAGTCGGCGTTGGTGCTGGAGAACCTGATTGGCCAGGTTCTGTCTAGCAACGCTGCCGAAGGAAAGCGTGGCTCCGTGTCAGCCAATTCTGCCGAATTGAACACAACTCCCAAGGGGAAATGATGAACCTCGCAGTCAGGCACACTCCATCCCCAATTGGGATATCACACGAGATTGGTGCGGTCGTTGCGACGATTCACATTTGGCTCGACGATACGATCTTCTGGGTTGGGGGATTACACGCTGCTTGCAGCGCTGTATCATCAACCCGCCATCAAAGACGGCATGCTCGTCTCGGCGCTTCCAGGCTGCGTTTGATTGTGCTAACCAGAGGACTGAATCTCCTCAAGATCAAGTGGGCTGAAAACGCCCCTACTGTCCCAAGTACGACCATCCAAAGCAGGGGTGAATATTAACGGAATCACAATGCTGGGCGGCAGGCATGCTTTCTTGTTGCTGCATGGTCTTTACGGGAATCCTCAGGAGATGCAGTACGTAGGACGCAAGCTCAATCGAGCGGGTTTTACCGTGTTCATCCCCTATATTCAAGGCTGCGGAGCGGCCGATAGCTCGCGGAGGGCATGGCGCACTCGATGGGAGAATTGGCGCGACCAAGTTGAGTCACATTTTGATGCCCTGAAGAGCGAATACGCAGAGGTCAGCGTCGCTGGCCTCTGCGCTGGCGCTGATCTGGCTATGGCATTGGCAATCAAGCGTAGTGCGGAGATCCATACTCTCTGCCTTTACGCCACCACACTTTTCTACGATGGATGGAGCATAACAAGACTGAGACTTCTTCGGGCACTCGCGTATTACACCCCGCTTCGATATGTCCTCTATTTTCATGAGAGCCAACCCTACGGGCTGAAGGACGTCCGTATCCGGAAGTGGATCGCTGCCCAAATGAAAAAGGGTGGACAGGCGGTTACGGGGGCTTCCAAGCTGTCTTTCGTCGGGATATATCAGACGGAACGGATGATGCGTTACCTGCGGGCCAATCTACAAAACATTTCGACGCCGACACTGATTCTTCATGCGCGTGAAGACGATACGAGCAGCCTTCGAAGTGCTGAATTCGTCGAAGAAAATATTTCATCCCCCACTGTTCGAAAGGTAATTCTTGAGAATAGTTATCACATCATCACCCTGGACAAAGATAAAGACTTGGTCGTTACGGAAACATTGAATTTCGTTGCTCGCCTTTCGGGGCCGAACCACGAACTACAAGAACCCGAAAACCTGGTGGCCTGAAACCAATGACATCACTAAAGATCATCCAGCAGATGCTAGTCGAAGAGTTTGGCTTGTCTACTGGCCAAGTTGATCCCGATGCCTTGCTTGAAGAATTGGGTATCGACTCCCTAGCAACGATCGAGTTCATGTTTCTTATTGAGGACAAATTCAAACTGACAATGCCAGACGAACCCGTTGTTGTTAAGACCGTGGGCGACATTGCTCAGGAAGTCGATAGTTTGGTTGAGAAAAAAGAGGCGCAAGGTAAATGAAGCGCGTCGTCATCACAGGAATGGGGGTGGTCTCCCCTATTGGTACGAATGTGCAGACTTTCTATGACTCTTTGTTGGCGGCAAAATCAGGAATTTACAAGCAGGGCTTCTCTTGGGGCCACGCGCTGGTTGCTCAAGTCCAAGACGACATCGACAGCCCCTTCCCTAAAATAAAGCGTCTTTCCCTTGATCGGGTAACGCAGATGGCACTCCTGGCCGTACGCCAGGCGGCTGATCAGGCCCAGATAGATTTTGCCGCCGACAATGGAACGACCGCCGGCATTTATTGGGGCACCGGTATGGGCGGAGCCATCACCCTCGAAAGTGCTTACCGAGACCTATTGATCAATCAGGTTCCCAGGCTGCGCCCGGTTACCATCGTTGCCGCTATGAACAATGCAGCCACGGGGCAAATCGGAATAGATTTCGGTATTCGCGGGCCCAGTTATACGTATTCATCGGCCTGTTCCTCATCGGCTGTCGCAATTGGCGAAGGGTTCCGGGCAATCCGATTCGGTCTAGTGAGAACGGCAATTGTGGGAGGTGCCGAAGCGCTGCTTACCGAAGGCGTATTTAAGGCTTGGAATTCGCTACAGACTCTTGCTAAGCTGGACGCAGATCGTCCTGAAACATCTTGCCGCCCCTTTGCCGCTGATCGCTCAGGATTTGTCCTCGGGGAAGGGGCGGCAGCACTGATTCTAGAGGAAGAAGAGTCGGCACGGGAAAGAGGTGCAGCCATTCTTGCGGAAGTCATCGGTTATGGCAATACGACTGACGCCAGCCACATTACTCAACCGAATGCTGCGGGCCAGTCCCTAGCCATGGCTCAGGCGATCGCGGAGGCAGCACTAACACCGGAACAAATTCATCACATTAATGCTCACGGAACGGGAACCAAGCTGGGGGATGTGAGTGAAACGAATGCCATCAAACAGATCTTTGGCAGCACTGCCCATGCCATTCCAATCAGTGCAACCAAAGCGTTGCATGGGCATTTGATGGGTGCTACCGGTGCGGTCGAATTTGTGGCCGTCCTTGAAGCCTTGCGAACCCGGACTGTGCCGCCGACGGCTCATTTGTTTCACCCCGATGTTGATTGTGATCTGGATTATATAGTTGAGGGCAAGCGCCAGTTAGCAATTCTTGATGTGGTTATGTCCAACTCATTCGGTTTTGGTGGAAACAATGTGACATTGATTGCTCGGCGCTACCCACATCCGTGAAGCTTTGCCATTCTTGGCGGGAGGCCTTGGTGATATCGACCAGCGCACGACCTATGGACAGCCCCCCAAAGGTTAGATAAATCGGGCACTAAAGTATTGGCTCCGCTTGCCGTTAGATACCTTGGGGAATCGTTCGTCAGCTTCCCACGCCGTATTTCGTCTAATCTCATGGAGAAAACAGTGTCCATATCTTCGATAGCTCCACACGCACCTATCCCGCAATCGATCGCCCCACAGGCGGCGGCGATTGCTCCTACCGATAGCGATGGAGACCACGATGGCAGCGGTGGAGCTGCACCGGCACCCGCGCTGAGTACAAGCGGCAGCGTTGGAACCCTAGTCAACACCCAAGCATAGTTTCGCAAACTGCCGCCTTGTTGGCGCCAGTTTGACTTCGCGGCGGCCAGCGTGGCAAGCGCCGCGCCATGATCCGCGCGCTGATCCAACCCGACGTGATCGTTCGGCGTCATATCGATGAACCTTCGCGGCACAGTCGAACTCTTGGTCGATTCAAGAGCCGATTGCGCTGGCCCTGAGGGAATCCACAAAGCAACGGCCGACTTAGCCCGGACCCCAGGGCAATCTTAAGGCGCTGGCGACGTCGGTGCGGATTGTGTCGAATCTGGGTACGCCGCAGCTTTCAAATCCGCCAAGTGATGAAAGCGTGTGAGGGATGCCAAATGTTGATAGATCGCCGCCAAAGCGCCCCTCTTGAGAAGAGTTTTCAGTTGGCTGTTGGTCAGATTCTCCAGTCGGGCTGCATCAACTCGAAATAGACCTTTTGGGCCGTAAGTTTTTTCGTCTACCCGGGCTTCCATCGATAGGGGTTCCAGGAGCTTGAAATCTGAAAGAATTTGGCACAGGGCGAAGGTGCGTCCCAGGTCAGCCTCGAATTCCGTGAGAAAGTTGAGGGTCTTCTTCCAATGCTCGGTGGGTTGCCCCTGGTCGTCGAAGTTCGAGACGCCATCCGCCGTGATGAATTCCTCTTCTATGCATACGATCATTTGATCCTGCGATGGCTCCTTCGCCACGACGCGGCTGATGAAGTAGGGGTGTCGCCTGACATAAGCGGGAACGTAGGCGTCAGGGAGCCAGCGGGCGCGAGTCGCGAACAGATTTTCTCCGCTGGCCAAGCCGAGAACGGCGATCATCACAAACTGGTTTTCTCCGCGCCCCGGTGTAAAGCAGATCGGATAATCATGTCCGGCAAAAGGCAATTCACCCACCGTAATCGGGACTGAATTGTGTTTGAGCACAAACTCGGGCACAGTGCCCGTGAGTTCGCGAACTCGCATTTCCCGGAGCAACGGGGTCACAGCGCGGTAGCCGTACGGTGCGTTAATTTCCATGGCGTCGGTAGAAGATTGGAGACCTCGAAGTGTACCGGGTGGCTGGGCAATGCCCAAATGACCGAGGCCTTCACGCAATCAGCGGTCACAAGCTTCCGCCGAGCGCTTCGGCGCTCACTTCATGGTGTGCCGAAAATGCGATTTTCATGTGAGACCGAAAGGAATGTCGGCGATGAATAGGGTTTGTGTTGTCACGGGTTCGTCATCGGGCATCGGCGCGGCCACGGCACGATTGTTTGCTGAAAACGGCTGGAACGTTGGAATTAACTTTTCACGCGAAGCCGGGCCCGCTGAGGATGTGGCGAGTGAGTGTCGTGAAAAGGGAGCTGAGACGATTGTCATTCAGGCAGATGTGTCTGTCGATTCCGATTGTCGAAGATTCGCCTCCCAAATCAATGCGAAATGGGGTCGCTGTGATGTGCTGGTGAACAACGCAGGTACGACAAAATTTGTTGATATGAGCAATCTGGATGGTCTTTCCGCAGACGATTTTCAAAAAATCTACGCGGTAAACGTCATAGGCGCCTTTCAAGTAACCCGGGCATTTGTCCCGCTCCTGAAAAATAGCCTGCAGCCGGGCGTGGTCAACGTATCGTCCATCGCAGCCCATCTCGGTACAGGCTCCAGCATGGCTTACGCGGCCTCGAAGGGGGCGCTCAACACGTTGACTCTCACTCTGGCGCAAGTGCTTGGGCCTTCGATTCGGGTGAACGCGGTCGCCCCAGGCTTGGTCGAGAGTCCGTGGCTTCGTAAGGGTTTGGGAGAAGAACGCTTTGAGGTACAAAAGCGCATTTACAAAAGCAAGTCCATTCTGGATGCGGTAATCGCTCCGGAGGATGTGGCTGCGACGATTTACTGGCTGGGCGTGGGCGCCACCAAGACGACCGGTGAAATTCAATTGATTGATGCAGGCCGAAGAATTTCGGCGAGATAGCTCGGCCCCGACTCGTTGAGCGCTTGAATGCCGAATGGCGGCCCGGTACAATCCCGCCTACGGGGAAGTAGCTCAGCTGGGAGAGCGTCGCGTTCGCAATGCGAAGGTCGGGAGTTCGATCCTCCTCTTCTCCAC